>Ga0335072_10000074_pt1 | contig 194329 bp, 191 predicted proteins | sample Lox_Sample_21_FD_206725 | JGI IMG/M metagenome (GOLD analysis project Ga0335072, IMG submission 206725) | Soil microbial communities from Loxahatchee National Wildlife Refuge, Florida, United States - Lox_Sample_2.1 | ecosystem: Environmental > Terrestrial > Soil > Wetlands | place: USA... | reverse complement strand
AACGGGCACTAGAGCCCAGCCTCCTAGAGAACACACACACAACACACAAGTGATCGAAAAACCGATCACCTCAATGAATACTGCTTCTCCTTATCCACATACAAGTTCAGCACCTCTCAGTGCGTCAGAATGCCTGGCTGTGGCTGCCGTGCTACCACAGCTGGCCGGATCCCTACCACCGCTGGCCGATTGCACAGCCTCGCATCCAGCTAAGCGCCTTGAGCCAATGGAGCAAGAGTACGGGTAACAAGTCTCCAGGAATCTGGGGTGGGAAATCTCACTGTACTGGTATAACAGTTGTATGGGTATCGGAAAGCTGGTTTTCTGAATCTCAAATCTCTTCGGCAATCTCGTACGACACAGCAGAAATATGATGTTTCGAGAAAACACGCATCTCGCGCGGGAAGCTTAGGAAAGTTATTTTTTTTGGATCTCGGAACTTCAACGATCCCGTACGTGAATCACAGTAGTTAGGGTGGTTAGATAGGCAAAGTGAAGTCCGCTCTCTGCAGCAGAATAGTGCATTCCCTTACATTGCTTCTGGACATCATCAGCTTTTAAAGCCAAAGCGAGACAGGTCAGGCGAGAACTTCGACATCATTAGCTCTATAGCTATATTGATAGTAGTAACACCCATTTCGGTAAAGGCATGGGTCGGTGTCGATAAGTGGAGAAAGCCGTATTCCTCTTTTCAGTCCCACTTCATTTGGTATGTTGTGGGCATGTGTAGCCGACAGCCACGACCATATCGACAACAGTGTGTTGACCGGATACAGTACATGCGTCGACTTCGTGAACGACGTAGGTGCAGCCGCAGACCGCATATTTTTCGATGACTCGGCGACATCCACACGCACGAATAAGTTGTATTCGGCGAAAGTTTCGTAGACTAGCTGACGTATCGTACTCTTCTCGTTTCTTCTCCAGTGGTCTTGCCGGCCCATTGGTTGGCCCTTCCGGCATATCCTCAGGGGCTAAATGACTTGTTTGAGTCGTGTATTGTATGTCTTCGATGACTTCCTCGATTCGGCGAAAGACGGTGCCGCACGCGACGCTACCCAAGTGAGGACGGGCAAGGGGCACCCAATTCAAGATGGCGTCAACTCACCATGCGATTTCCTTCCCAGTTGACTCCTGATGGTCCTTGTAACATCTTGGACAGCAACAAGAGTTGAAGGTTCCTTGCCGCTCCTTGAAGATCATACTCATGGCAACCCTTTGGCCGGGATAAAAGCAGCTATCCCATGGCTTTGTGAGATCAATTGCGTTTTGAGTTCCCGACTCCTCAATCGCAAACTCTCTTCGATCAATCATAAGCGGACCGCAGCCGGACTCTTTGAGGTTGACCTTGAGTACGGCTAGCAGTGCCTCTGCCGACCTTATAAACTCCAGATGGAACGGGCTCTCCTTGTTAAAAGGATCGATTAGATATACCGGTTGTTGGCGCTGAATCTGTCCCGGAATTCTGAGAATGAATAGGTGGGTGTCATGCACCATTTGAAAGACGCGCAGATTGCCATGGACTACTTGAGCGCTCAATTCAAGCAACGCTTTTCCTTGCTGAACACTGTGTGCGACGCTGTCGGTAATCGTACTGAGCATGCCCATTACTTGATTCGAGAAGTCCTGTATCTTACTAGCGAAGCCTTTGTATTGCGAGTCCTGCTTGCGTGTATGCATCGTGGTCGCTTCAATTTGCATACTCAACAATAAGATCTCAATACTGCTTGTATGGCCTCTAATTTCGGCTCGAAACTCCTCTAAATCTTGCTTCTTGCATGTAGCCCACTTAATCTTTTTCCATACATCTTTTATCTTCGAGTCCGTTCCCTCTTGTTGTAGATGAGGCTGATACTTCTGTATCTTCTTATAGAACGCATCAATAGTCCGCTGGCATTGCGACGCGGCTTGCCGCAGCTGAACATATTGATCGTCATCAGTTTCGAGACTCTTAACACGGAGAAACGAAGTTTCTAGCGCGAAGAGTTCGTTGATCAGTGAGTAGAACGAGGCGCTCACGTGGGAGGATTCGCGGAGGGCATCGATTACGGTGCCGACCAGGGTGAGTACTGCGAGAAAGTCGCCGACGGAGAAGCCGAAACCTACGGGCATCGTGTCCTATGAAGCTGGTTGATAATTATCCTATTACTTCTAGATTCCGTGTCTCTAGGTGTTAGCCGTATTTCAACTGCTGCGAAATTGGAACTGACCGTGCTTCGCAGCCTTGTGCCATATAATTCCAAGCAAAAAGCCGAAGAGGTTTAGCCAGAAAGAACGTGTGCATAGATAAAAGGGAAGCTGGTTGTGCAAAGTTGTATATCAGGCATCTCTTGAATAGCTGTCACTAGCATTATCCGCACACGTTGGCGCTGGTCGAGCGTTCTCACGCCTCTGATGAAGACCGGGTGGTGGCACGCAGGGACAACTGCTTCCACACTAGAGGGCAGGCTGCAAGCGCTGGAAACGGGGGTTCACCTGCCACCAGGTCATTTACCGGAAGAAAGCGAAGGATATTAATTGGTGTGGTGATCTGTAGTTATCAGGCACAGAAGCGCCGAATACAATAAAAGTTGAGAGCATGGTCTTTACTTCATAAACCCGGCCTGCTGAACGCATTCGTTGGGGTATCTGTCAGCTATGAATTATCCGGGTGAAATGGCTGGCATTGCAGGGACATTTCCGTAAGGGGCAGTTCGGCTAGTCTGGTTTGCCCGACCACGCTTGAGTACTTACACGCGCACAATGAGAGGGCCACACGGGTAATTTTACTAATTTTCAACCGCCGAGTCAGAAGAAACTCAGGTCGGACCGAGTTGAAGAGGCGTGAGCCTGCAGAAGTCTTTGGCTGCTGCAAAAAACCTTCCACTCAAACGGTGTCGCCAAAGTCTGCGAGGCCTGCTGGTTCGATTGTCACAAACCGGGGTCAAACTTGGCATCATCCGAGACAAATTGAGAATATGGACATCGTGCAAAGATCGAAGGCGAACTGCCCAGCGCGAAGCCAGCGCTTTGATCCCTGGTCGTGTTGTTGGTTCGTTGGATTTTTGGCTTCCCGCTTTTGCCGTATTCAGTCGAATCACCCTGCGCCACCGAGACGGCTGGTCCACTTGTCACGTCTTTCCTTTGACCAAAACGACGCGGGAAACGACATTCTAAGCCATGGCACTCCGCCCATTGTGGCTCGTGCTATCTCTAGATTCCCAGTTCAGCTCAACTCACGTACTCGCGAAGGATAGGGAGGCTATCGTATTAATGCGCCTAGGGCGCCCATACCGGCCCATATACCGCCTGGTTCCCAATTGAAAGACGTTACTACTACTCGACTTTTCTCGTTTCCAGCCAGCGACGTCACGACAGTCCTTCGTTTTATGTGAGACTATGTCCGAGTCTTGACTTGCATCACTCTTTTGCTCTCCTTTCCGCCTGGGCATTCCCACCTCGTATTTACGCAGCACATGCAATGAAATCGCGACAGAGGTCATGGACTCTCCTATCCGCTCATTCTATCCGCTCAACGCCTTCACGGCGGAAGCCATGGTGGAAACGCGCATTGTCAGGTTGCATCACCAGCAGTAATCCCGAAGAAGATGACGATGACTGGCCCGAGAGCTCAACCCTTGTCAGCATTGGCAAGAAACCACGGAAGGCAGCATATACTCCCAAATACGCGCAGAGTTCATTCGCTACATCGACGACACCAATCAAATACAGAGATCCAGAGAGAGCAGAGGGAATGAGTGGCTTATACCGCTCCACCTCAACAACAGAGCACGTTGAACGCAGCGGGCTGAGAAAGAGAGGGAAGGGCAAGCCCGAACCGAAGTCACTTCCTAGACCTTCCTCTGAGAGGCTACTAGGAAGGAAACCGAAGACAAAACGGCTCATAGGCGAGAAAGAGACGGATAGTCGCGTCAGTGCTTTGGTCGTCTAACCAAAGTATAGGAGGCCGGAGTCGAGAAGGAATTTGATCAGCGGCATTGAAAAGCAGTGCTATCACCTACAAAATACCACCATCACATCCACTGTCGGTCTTATTTTCTTTCTCCATAGTCGCTTGCTTAGCACAGGAACACGATCCTCTGGGGCAAATAAGGCAGATGAAGCGGAATCGACTATTCATGACATATCAACTGGCGGCCAGTAAGCAAAAGCCTGTACATGTCCGCATTGCGAATGAAAGAATAGTAAATAATGTCATCATCTCAACAATCAATCAAGAACAGAAATCAGAACTTCATTAACATCTCCCATAGTTGGATTGTGCGAATTTGCCTTTTTGCGGCGTGCATCTTCATTATGGCTCTGCTCTGCAAATCTGTCACGTTAATGACAATAGTTGTGAATTGAGAATGCTCAACCTGTGCACAGAGGTGAATGTAAGTTAAAAATTGAATTTCTCAGCCTTATACTCTACGCACGTCATGAAACCCGTGCGCGGAGGTGATCTGCAACTGAAATGAAGTTGATCAGCACGCCACGATCTTATACAAGCTCTCAGCCTTACATGATCTCGTAGGAGTCATCACCATTTCAGAGACAGAGAAGCTACAAGATGCGTTCGATCAACTACGCGATCATTTCTGACTCACCTACTAGGAACGAGAGAAGTAGTTGACATTCTCAAGATGCTACTAGTACATTGTTAATAACCCAAACTTGAGGAACATGACGACCAAGTGGTTTGGGGCAATCTCGATCAAAGATCTCAGACTAGTAACGGCTTATATGTCTTTCAGTTCTCGCTGAGGAACATATCCTTTGTGCACCTTCGGCATTGGTCTGTCCCACGCCCATCGTTCTTCGCACTCCTCACTCAAGGCGCCTTCGAGCATCTGTACGACGTATTTGCCGAGTATCGGCATCATCTTCCAACCGTGGAATGACCCACCCGTGGCAATGTACAAGTGCTTGATCGGGTGTTGCGTTATGAAAAAGTTGACGTCCGGTGAAGTCGCCTCCCAACAGATTCGATACGTATCGAACGGTATGTCGGCGGTCAAGTCTCCATAGAGACCCTTGCGAACGTTTTCAATCTCGTCCTTTAGGCCTTGCGGAGCTGACCATTGGTTGTAATGGGGTCCTTCCGGAGGTGAGGAAATCTGATCGCCGGTAGGCAGATGAAAAGTTTTGTTCTTGAACGGTACGCTGCGGACGAATTTCAGGATGCCGTCTTCACCAGGCGGCATCGTTTCACCTGTTATCTGTTAGTTGGGCAGATTAGGCACCATGGAGTAAGCGGACCTTCCACTAGAACGTTGTGGATGAATACCGGTCCTTTTATAAACTTCTCCAGTCTTGCCGAATCTAATTTGATTGTACCTTCAACAACAGCTGCTGCGGTGAGCCTATTCCCAATCTGCCAGTCCTTGCGGTTGGGCACGCTGTCGGCGAGCAACTTGGCAGTATATGCTCCCGTGCATAAGATAATCCTGTCTGCTTTCAGTTGCTCACCGTTGTGAGCCTCAACCCCTTCGCACACTCCCTGTTCATTGAAGATCAATCGCCCAACATCCAATGCAATGTTCCGGACGTTTGCTTTGACAGCCTCGTCGATTAGTCTCGCCAATGCATCTTTAGCCTCTGCCCACCCACTACTCTTGTTGAGGAAAACACCGCCTGCACCTGTAAGGTCTGTTCCTTCAAATAATCCATCATACCTCTTTCTCAATTCCGCAGCAGGGAAGATCTCGAAGTCAAGGTTCGCGCCCAACTCTTTGTAATTGCGTGCCACCCGTTCAGGATACTCTGGATTGGGCATTATCCATACTGCACCATTCCGATGGAAGTACGGCTTGAACAGCACGTCCTCAGTCCAGAAGTCCATGGCTTCCAAGGCAAGGCGCATATAGAAGGGGTCCTCATAGTCGGCACGTACGACCTTATTCCAGTCCCAGGACGCAGCATTCTGGCATGGCCCGGTCGTGCGATCTACGAGAGTGATTGAGGCGCTTGGGTATTTCTTGATCAGGTGATACGCAGTAGATGCACCGAAGACTCCGGCTCCGAGGATGATATACGAAGGTGTGATTTCTGCGGATGTCTTTGATAAATTAGTTTCTGCCATTTTCACAGGAATTGTTATTGAAAGCTGAGCGTAACGAGCAGTTCTAAGCAAACCTATATCTTATTAAGAACCATGTGCAGAAATGACGCAGCTGCAATGCCGTAAAAGCGGAGCTGCTGCATGAGGCGCATTTTGGAAGGAGATGTCGACAGTTAAGACCTAATCTGTCGCTTTGTCGCGCAAGCGGCGGAATGTATTTGCTAACGTAGTCAAGGGTCCTTTACATTAAATTTTACCTTTGGGTCAGTCTTTGGTACATACCCTAGACAAGACTACCCTAGTTGTGCAGAATTGTCGGAGGCATCTACGTAGGGGTGGTACAAGATAGTTATGATCTGCCGTGTTTTATCCGATAGACACAAAGTCTTCCAACTGCAAAATTGATTCGGGTCGAATGGATGGCATATTCGTGGCTGGACTCTTCAAGTCATCATCGACACTCTAAAGTGAAAAGAAACCACATGTATGAGACAGAAATACGAAACTTGCAGTTGACGGTATTGCAAAAGTGTTGCAGTCGAGTATTGTACAAATAAGTACAGTTGATGGCACGAGCCAGACAATATCAAGCTCTTTGAGACCGATTAAAGCGCCCTTATAGAGGTCTTTGCTACGGCCGCTCTATGATTCCTGCTCTTCACCTAACTTTTCCTGAGCCATAGTTAAACTCTGTCTCCGTGTGGCTCCACCAAGCCACCACTCATTCTCTAGTCTTTCAAGTGGAGGTATGTCTCGATATCGAAGTCTTTCTCATTGCCATCCAGCTGCTTTTCTGTGAGATCTGTTAGCGGTCTTCACACGTCTCAAGTAATGGTAAAGCCTCTTCAACTCGAGCTACGTTTCGAAATTGCAAGAGAATAAGATAGACGTACTGCTGTTACCACCGGCTGATGGAGTTGACGGTGAAGAATGTTGCCTTGTCCATTCTTGCTTTGCTTGTGATATCAAGTTGGCTTTCCGGTCGAACTCTGCTTGCGCGGCAGCGGCCTTATCTCGCGCCGAAATCGATGATTGATGTGAGAAGCCATAGACGACGCCGAGCGCAAGAGCGGACCATCGGAGGACCTGTATATTCGAGTCAGCATGCTGGACCATGGGAACAACAGCTCAATATCAAGGACTGAAGCTTCGGAAGCGTTTGAAAGCTTCTTACATTGACCCCCGTTGATGCCATCGCGAAGTTGGAAAACGAGACGCTTGAGACCGACGAGACTTGCAATATGCGCCCAATTGACTCGATGGCGAGCCCAATGTGCTGCCAATTGGCGATTCAGGAGGCGGCGAGAAGATTATGGTGTCGTTGTTGGCGGTTTGAACGATGGGTTGACATTGAGTGAATGTTTTTCGAGGCCGTTATAACCCGGCTTTGGTGGTTGGCCATTGGTCCGTGTGCGCTATTCCCCATTCTCCTACATTTTTGCTGGCATATGATTACGAGACTCAACGCAGGTACGCGGAACCTCCAAACAACAGCGAGGTGTCCACACATAATATTTTTGTTGTTTCCCGCTCCTATGTAACTAATTATCCAATACCTTGAGCTTCAAAACCGTGACGGTTCAGTGATACGGACTTGGATCCAGCCGCGATACTCTCTCTGCTCCTTTCCTCACACCTCCCGACCATGGACTCGAAAACACGACGTGAGGAGATTGAAGCAAAGAAAGCGAAACTACTGGAATTGAAGAGATCAAGAGCTCTTCGGGAACAAGAACTGAAGAGCAGCAGACAAGCAGTAGAAGGTTCCGACTTGGCACAACCAATCCCTAGCCGCGTAGACAGGTCCAAAGACATCGATGCTCTCCTCAACAGCGTTCTGGGAGACAGTAGACCAGGGTCAACAGGACCAAGGCTATCTGGGAGTCCAGCAAGAGTGGGAAGTAGAAGTCGACCCACAAGCGTACTAAGTTCACGGCCGTTGAGTGGAGATCGATCAGCGAGCGGAGCAAGAGTTTCAGGAGGTAGCGGAGACCCAGACGATTCACAGGCGAGATCTTCAGGACAATCAGAGGCTGTATATGTCACATCGGCAACTCAAACCCTCTCCATCGCTCCACTCGTTACTGTGTACGAAGAAACGGCGGGACCGCGAGCCGAAGTCATAACCTACAGTAAAGCAGTTCAAACATCAGACGACTGGGAACCCCAACGGCAAGATCATAATGTTGAAGGTGATGAGGATGGGGAGTGGGATGAAGATGGGAACAGACCGCTGACACGTCGGGAGAGAGGACGACAAGAGCAGATCAGACAAGAGCTTCGCAAGGAAATCGAAGAGGAGTTAAGGGCTGCAATTGAGCCTGTTGACGATGATGTTAATCGCAAGGAAGAAGAAAGATTCCCAGCCAGAACACTATCAGATGAAGAGTTCCAGGCAGTCATCAGCTCGAGAGAATTCGAAGATTTCGTTGATCAATCTACCAAAATCATCGAGCGCGCCCTCGACGAACCTTACGACCTCCTCACAGACTATACCTTTGCCAAAACAAGCCTTGATGATGATGAAGACGGCTATGGAGGAACAGGACGTGGGCGACGAGGTCGACGCGTTAAAGAAGTAGCGCAATTCTTCGACGAGAGATGGAGTAAAAAGCGCATGATCAGTGACATCGGTTTCTCGCCCAAATACCCAGAGCTTCTCTTGGCTGCATACACGAAAAATCCATTGGCTCCTCACGATCCAGCAGGAGTACTGCAAATCTGGAACGAACACATGCCTTCACGACCCGAGTACGTCTTCCACGCGTCGTCGGATATCTTGACTGCAAAATTCTCACCGTTTCATCCTTCATTGGTCGTAGGAGGCTGCTACAGCGGGCAGGTTCTGGTTTGGGATACTCGAGCCAAATCGCACTCGCCAGTGCAGAAGACGGCACTCACTGGGTCTGGCCATACCCACCCAGTCTACAGCATTGACATCGTCGGCACTCAAAACGCAAACAATATCATCAGCTGCAGCACCGACGGAGTCGTCTGCAGCTGGTCAATCGACATGCTAGCCAACCCACAGGAGTACCTCGAGCTACTGGCGCCGCCGCCCGCAAAGAGCGAGGACGTGGCGCCGCTGTGTATGGCGTTCCCACAGGCCGACCCGACGTACTTCCTGGCCGGCACCGAGGAAGGCACGATCTACGCGTGCCACCGGTACGAGCGAGCGGGCGCGAAGGCTGGCGTGGACGCGCGCATCCGGTACGCGGGCCACTCGGCGCCCGTCACCGCGCTCGACTTCCACCCCGTCAGAGGCGCCGTCGATCTAGGCGATCTGGTGCTGAGCGCGTCCATGGATTGGAGCGTCAAGATTTGGCGCGTCAGGGCCCCTGCTGCCACAGGTGGCACGGCTTCCGGTGCTGCGACCGTCCAGACCCCTGTCTTGGATATCCCGAGAGAGGACCTCATCTACGATGCCAAGTGGAGTCCCGTCAGGCCCGGAGTCTTTGCTTGTGTCGATGGTGGTGGCGTTCTTGAGATTTGGGATGTCAATACTGACGTTGAAGTTCCTGTCGCCCGGGTTACGCCGAAGGAGAGGACTGCCCAAGGCTGGCTGAAGAGGAGTCTCAACAAGTGTGCTTGGGAGCGCAACGAGGGCAAGAAGATTGCTGTAGGTGGCTTGGATGGGCAGATTACTGTTTATGAAGTTGGCAACGAGCTTGGAGGTCTCGAAGGAGCCAAGGCTGAAGAGTGGTCAATGATGAAGAAAGTGGTTGGAAGAGCTGAAGCCCAGATTAGTGCTAAAGCGATTGTCACCAACGGGAGATGAACAGTTTGGCTGAAACAAGAATGAAAGATATTTCATCGCAGTCCTTGGAGTCTTCATATTTGCTAACCTCCTAGGAAAATGACCCTCACCCATCTCCCGACTTGGTTGGTCTGCTACAGCGTGTTGAGCCAGCAATAATACTAAGTCTAGGAAGCATAATAAATCCGCTCCTGATAATCTATGGCGAAAGTTGAAAACCATCGACGGACGGCGTCCGCTTAAACTATGAGCGGTATAACTCCTACGAGTTACCACCCTTACGTACCTTACCTAGTACAAACTCATACTTTAACGAGCCTCGACCGTCATCGAACTAATAGGCAAACATATTCCTGCCGTCCTTTCCAGCCGACTAGACGCGCTTCAAGTCTTGGGTGGAACTATAGGCCTTGTATTCGGCGACAGTACAGCAGCAGTGCAAATATAAAGCCTCTTCTGGTAAATAATAAGCATCATACGAGTATCATTATTCCATTCCATCCCTCATTTCCGTCATGTCTCATTTCTCTTTCTCTTCCATCTCAGCTTTCGGAACACAGCAGTTTCAGACCAGTAGTATTGATTCCGCCTTCGCCTTATCAAAGGCGCGAAGCGCCTAGCTTGGAGAACTGGAAGGAAGCTTTTGATGCTGCGGCTGAATGTGTGGGAGTTGGTAAACTGTCGTTATTTCACCGCGATGTGGTGGAGGCCAGGAGACGGCATGGTTCATTAATGAAGCCATGGCTGATGGACTGCATGGTATTCCTAGTATAAAATGCGCAAATGGATCATGGTAACCTGAATTCGGACCCAATCGGGAACGCAGTTAGCTGTTTCTCGTGCCTAAATGTCGATAAAGTCGTACAGAAAGCGCTTGTCCCCGCCAAGAACGAACTTCCAACCTCCAACAAAATTTAACCGCACTCCCACCAAACTTCTACGCCTCCACACGTCGACACCACAGCCATACGTACTTCATGCCACACCTCACCTTAAAGATTCCAAGCGCAAAGACAAGCAAAACCGTCGCACAACAACCTTCAAAGGTGCAGCCGGACTCGCACCGCAAAGACTCCGGCCAAACCGACCAAGCCTCCTCCAGCAGCACCAATCCCGAAAACGCCCCCCAACCCACCGACCATGCCTCGCCCTTCACCTCGCACACACCGCTGGAACGCGCAGCGTCGCCTCCAGCACCACCATACAGCCCCATAACGCCGCAAGCGGCAGCGGCCCAGCTCGCGACGTACCAGCCGCGGCCCAGCGCCGCGGGGCCCTCCGGCGCGGAGCCCACGCGCGCCGCGCTCGCAGCCGCGCTCCCGCAGCCGCCGGCGATGGCGCGGCCGCCGCCCGTGCCCATCGACGAGAGCACCAACGCCGACGCGATTGCCCTGCGCTCCGCCATCGCGCTGCTGCAGCTGCAGCGCGACCGCTCGCGCCGCGACATCGTGGCGCTCGAGCGCGCGCGTCAGGCCGCGCTGCGCGACCCCGCGGGCTTCGTGGGCGGGCTGGGCCGCGCCGCCGCGAGGAGGGGCGCGGCCGAGGCCGATGTGCTTGGGCCGACGCTGGGCGGTGCGGCGGCGAGTGGCGCGGCGGTGGACGACGCTGACGTGGAGGTGCGGGATTCGCAGGACCGAGATGAAGAGGTTGGTGACGATGGCGAAGAGGAGGAGAGCGACGGGGACGGAGAGCGGAGCGCGGACGACACGTTCCCGCCGCTGCCGACGCCGCAGAATGTCTTTCGCTGCCCGCCGATCAACTGGGCGAAGTATCACATCGCTGGCGAGCCGCTCGATCGCTTGCATGAGGAGCAAAGACAGAGACCGACGCTGGGCGAACCTGAATACAATGGTGGACGGGCGCAGCCGTATGTGCTTGCGGCGCCGTACAGTCCGCTGAATGATAACGTGGGTGTGGAACATCCGATGCAGACGAGGAAAGGAAGCAAGAAGAGTGCTTGAGGACTCTTCTTCGGTCTGGTAACGGTCACTAAGGTGTATAGGGATAGACACGATTATGTTATGCTAATGGCGTGATGATTGATGAGGTACAATACGTCTCAAAACTTAGACAAAATAGCTACGGGGGTATGAAGCCAGTTAGAAAGGAACCACCCTGCCACAATAGAGCATATCGTAACTCGAAATTTGCCTTCGCCTACAAACTCCGACGCCTCTCTCACATGCTAGCCCTCCATGCTCCTACAAATCCATTACTGAACATCTCTCGCGCGTTTACTTAGACGCTGCGCCTACTATACTTCCTCTCGTCGTAGTATTCCTTCCTCCTGTTGCCATAGCAGCAGCATGGCAAGACGATGCCAATCAGGAACGCTACAACCATGCAGGCGGTTGCAGACCAAGTCAGAGCCAGGAACTTGTTGCTCCAGCTGCCACTGACACCGATGTCCTTGCCATAGTGGTTGATAATGTGAGTTCCTTTGATCGCGACGACAGTCATGATGATGCTGGCGATAGCCAAGGCGAGCGCCGAGACGCCAGTGATGAACAAGTTCAGCAAGCCGACGCACAGGCGGCTCAGGAAAGAGCTTGCGGGCGAGGCGAAGAACAGCGAGATCAACAGAGCAAGGACAGCGAAGCCAGCACCGATGCAATACAACACGAAGCTCGCGTCGAAGGCGTCCTGCAGCGCCGTGATGCCCTGCTCGATCTGCGACGGCCAGCCCAGCTCCTGCAGTGTCACGCCCGTGTGCGTCTCGTTGAGCGTGGCTTGCAGTTCCTGCGTCGGGTCGAAGTGGCTGAAGGCCGTGCGGTTGCTGCACGACGTCACGTTGTGCTTGATATGGCTGAGCGGCAGCGTTGAGTTTGGCACCGGCCCGGGCACATATGTTCCTTGGCAATGGTCCAGCATGTGCGCGCTGTAGAAGTCGGCGAGGCCAACGGCCTTCGCCACGGAGTTGAAGAGGTTGCCGGCGTCCTGCTCAAGCGTGGATTCGCCGGCGTGAATCAGACTTTCGATCGGGTTCGAGCTTGAAGAAGTGCTGGTCGAATTGAGTCCTTCTCCGATACGCGAGGTGTTTAGCTGTAGACCGGTTAGCCAAAGCAATTGCACTCTACTGGACAAGGCTTGTATTACAGTAATGACCGCGTAGTCTTCCATGAAGTTTGGGGAACTACCGGCGTAGAGAGAAAAGAAAGTTAGGACGATGGCGCCAGCGGCCAGGATGAAAGGCAAAAGGTGGCAGAGCTGCAACGGATGGTATGCCATGACTGAAACAGCTATGAAGATAAGATAGCTTTGAAGTTGGTCGCACGTATGGAAGGGATGAACTCGAAAAGAGTCGACTTCGTGCCGCTATGCTAGCAAAGTTGTGGCTGACCGAGGGTCTTCGGCAAAGAAATGATCAAAATTCAGAAATAGTGAAATAGGACGCTGGCTATAGGTCGTTCGTACAATGGACAATGCTAGAAGACAAAGGAGTAGCGATAATTGCGGTTCTCATTCCAATCTCAAAAACGTCACAGGGAGCACGCAAAAGGTCCGGTAACTTGGGCTACAGCCTTCACCACTTATCTACAACGCACGAGATGATCGGTGAAGGCACACGAGACAAGGGCATAACCAAGAATAGTGGTCCGTGAAAACCTGTTGGCGGTTTCCAATGCAGGGGTAAGGCTGAGGTTGTGTGGTTGTGGATCGTCGCAGTACGTCGTCGTCAGAGGTTTCATCGTTTCACCGTTTGTTTGCTGAGGCGCTGTGGCTGGCGACGTCATCGTGGCGGGTGGGTGTGGGATGTCTTTAGGATGGCGTAGCCGCTGACGTTTGAGCTTCGTGTTCGCTGTGGATATTCCATTAACTAAGGTACTCTACCCTACATGTCGATCAACTGTCAATCGAATCAACACCACGAGATCCGCAGCAGTGTCATTCTGCTCTGACAATGCTGTGAGAGAACGAATATCTACTTTTTGATGCGGTTTTGCAGAGTGCTATGGAAGCTCGACGCAATTAGATGCAATTTCATGTGAACACAGTGAAACAAAAACGAAAACATGTGGTCGTGTTGATGGCCGAGACGCCTCTCTACTTCAACAAAATGAAGCGGCCCCTGATGAAGAGCAACACCGGAAAATGCTAATGTTCGGACTGGAAAGTAATGCTAGTGCTATGGGTATCGTATCTGTTGTAGTAGAATATGCAGAATGCTGGCCAGGCGCCTTACCACCGCCAATGCAAGTGTCGTATTTAGACGTTGAGAAGAGAGAGTTTCACTGAACATCTCTACCGAGTGTCATATGTACTCATGGCTGTTTTCGGCACTCTTTTGCAGCTTTTTGTCATATTGCTTCCGGTCTTCCGGTGAACCCCAGTACAGTTTCGAAGCCTCTGGGTTGACAATCGTTCGTGGATCGTATGCCGGATGCTCATCTTCTATCGCTGTGATGATGGCCTCGACATGTTTTGTCAAGTTTTCGATGTCCTTATACCCGATGAGATAGCATAACTGGCCGCTCGGTGACACTCTATGATGGAACATTGGCGTGACCACACGGACTCGGGGTAGTTCCATCGGGAAATTTGGGCTGATGTACATGTGAATCTTGAAAACACCTCTTTCTAGATTCTCTCCTCGCCCGAAAAGTAGTATTTCCCAGAGGAAAGGATTTTTATCCACCAGTCCGAGGTCAAGGTTTCCACCAGCGAAATCACTAATGTTTTCGCTTGCTGTTTCGAATTGCCGGCGTAGATTGACTGCGATGCTGCGTTCTTTCTCTACAGCTTCTTTTCCTTGCCGAACCCAGCTGTCAGTTTCCTTATCCAGCTCCTGTTTGATGATGGTCAAACGTTGCCGTAGTTCTGTGTAGTTGAAGTATCCCACCATCTCGTTCCCAACACCTTCAAAGGGCATATTCGTAAAGCTTTCTTTATCTTTATGCTCTCTGCTTTCTCGATCAATGGATTGGAGGTAAGAGTCGTAATACCACAAGAAGCGCAGCTTGCACTTATCCTTGAATGGTTCGAAGGAATACTCATCCGCATCCGTTTCTTCTTTTACAATGACAGGCTTCAATGCTGGTGCACCGGACCGGTAATTGATTCCCATATAGTGTTCCAAGCGCTCGATCACGGAAATACGAAGGGTCTCGTGACGGATCTTGGCGGCGTATAGCTTTTGCATCTTTTTGTCTTCTTCTTGAGTTGCGTTCTCGAATCCCGGCTCGTTCTCGTATGGGTTGGCAGACATCAGACTCTGAATGGAGATCAGGATACTCTCCAGACCTTGTGCCGAACTCCACTCCTCGCCGGGCTCACCACGCCATGTTCCCAATATGCTTAAACAGACCCTACCGGTTGCGTAGATGTTTGGATTGAAGCGAGTACGACCATGATTTGTGGTGATTCCATTAACAGTAGGAGCTTTGGTAGGATATTCCTTGGTGAACTGGTAGCCGAAGTTAGTGCTGGGTTGGCAGTCGGTCAAACATTGCCTACTTTGACGGTGAATTCGAAGAAGCCGAACTCGTACGGAGTGTCTGGAGGACCGACTATGAGGGCTCGTACGTTTCGAACGTCTTGATCCCGGCATGCTGCGGCCAGTGAGAGGTCGCCGCCTTTCTGCAGGTCACTGAGCTCTTTCACGATGCGGAGCATGAATTGGTTTGCCATGGCGGGAGGATACGATCTGGGGCGGTGTCGTTGGTAGAGACATGAACAAGAAGAAAAGAAGAGGCTTAGATGAGGAGCAAAGCGGGAAATTATCGTGGACGACGACGACAGGCTCCCATCGGTAAGTGTTGAAGCTGATTGATTCCTCACCGCGCAGCTGCACGAGGCTGCGGGCTGTGGAGCTTGGGCCTCCCACCTACAGGTTTGCTGGTTTGCACGTCGAATTGAAGGGCTGAAGCGCGCTGAAATCGGCTCAGGCTGCTAGGCCCCCCTTGTTCAAGCACCTTCTGACGTGGTGAAAGCTCGGATTTCCCTCCACAAAGCACATAATTCCTCAAGATCCACCTCGGTCGCTCGCAGTCGGAGGCTAGTACGCATACTTTACACTCACTAGCATGAAACACAGGTAACAAGCATCTCTGAGACCTGAAAATGTGAGTCTTTGCTGCGGCCAATTCGTTCAACACCAAACTCGCGGTTGAGTCAGCCTACTCCAAGTCAAACCCGGCGGTGACTCTTTTCCGTCCGGTTTGTAGCTGCGCCATTGGCATGGCCTAGGAATAGTACTGTCTCATATCTACCGGCACTAACATATCCACAGGGTCGTGTTTGCCCTTCTCATCATCAACAAAGCCGGCGGCCTCATCTACAATCGGGAATTCCACACCGGTCTGGCGAAACTGTCGTCTAACGATCTGCTCATCCTGGCCGGCACATTTCACGGCGTGCACGCCATCACTCGGAGCCTCCTCCCACAGGCACTCCGCCCTCCGCGAACACCCGGCAGCTTTCCACAGCGGCCTTCGGGTCTTGAGGTTCTCGAGTCGTCGCTCTTCAGGTTAACCTGCTTCCAGACGGTTACCGGTGTCAAGTTCCTGCTATTCACGGAGCCGGCTCAACCAAATGTCGACGTTGTCATACGGAGAGTGTACGAGTTGTACGCTGATTTCGTCATGAAAAATCCTTTCTACACCATCGAGATGCCGATTCGCTGCGCCAAATTCGATCAGGGGCTCGATTCGTATATCAAGGCCCGTGGATGAAGAAGCTGAAAGAATTGAGAAGGTTAAGGATGTCAATTTGGTCAAGAGTAGATAGGAGCCGTGCAAACGAACTCTAATCTTGAGAGTAGGGTAAATCGGGTAGGGCATAGACATAGAGACGTATTAGAAGATGTGACTGCGACATCGAAGGTTCTATGCAACCTAATGCTATGCCAGCACACAGGCTTCTCTGCGCACCAGATCACAAGACTTGTAACGTGGTTGCGCAAATTAGTGGATGTGATGGGATAGGATCAGCATAAGCTGAAGTCGAGGCCTAGGTTGTTTCGCGCCGCAGAAGAAATACGGATTTCAAAGAGGATGAAAACTTCAATACGATTATATTCAGGAATGATTGAGTGGATATGGTTATGATATATGATTCCATAAGTCTTAATGCACTGGCCAAGACCTTGCCCAGCCGTGCTGCCCTGCTTTGCATCGTAGTAATAGTGGAGGGGTATCAAACCATCAGCTCAAATCCAGACCAAGACTTCGTTACATGTTTCAATCTGATGCCAACCCAAACTCGAATGAACATAGTCCAATGCCAAATCGATGCCCAACGCTTCTCAATGAAAACAGACAAATGTGTGAAGTCAAAATATCTTGCACCCGAAGCCCACATCGTCGCGAAATGGCGTTTAAAAACGCTTGCCGCTCAAGAAGCCGCTGATTATCACCTCTCCTGACTCCTACTTCTTTTCAACACTCCCTTTACAGCTTCCGTCAACGTGTGTCCGCCGAAGAGCCACTACAATCCAATTAGCATCCTCTCAGCATCCACGGTTCAGTCAAGGGTCGACTTACATCGCTGCTATGCCTGCCAAGGGCAATCCTCTCCCATTCGGTCCTGTCCGGCGTCTTCAACCGCGCCATCGGATGACTTCGATCGTCGGAAAGACTACGTTCGCTGCCGCTACTGGCCGTTCGCCTCATGCTCTCTCCACCCGCGGTCGCGATACACAAGAGTGGCTTTGGGTCACTCGTCGTGTTCACGCTGGGCTCTGACGCCGACGGCAAGGTCGTCACTTGGGTGAGATTAGTCGAAAGTGGTGCGAGTGGTGCGCTCTGGGTCGGGAAGGGGGTAGATGTTGGAGCGTGCGAGTCTGCTGGTGAAGACGAACTGTGTGAGGATGTGATGCACGACGTCTGGCTCTGGGTTGGCGGGAGCGCTGATGTTGTCGCTTTAGTTGTCTCTGGAGACGATGAGGTGCCACAGCTGGGTGCATTGAGGTCTGTGAAAGAGGGTAGTGGTCCGGATTGGGAGAGGAACGACGTCGAGGATGTCGTGGGCGGTGAGTTGCCGTTCGACATTGCGGGTGGAAGCTGCTACGGCTTTGAGTGCTTGAGTCGTAGTTCCGAAGGACGACAAAGAGAATTGTTAAATAGTGGCAGATAGTGTTGGGGCCCCTCGAGATCGCCTCGTATATGTATCTGTCCCCTGCTGTTAAGACGTGTAGAGGCGTTCGAGGCATTTGCATGGTGAGCGATTTATGGAGTGCATTGCCTGGAAACTTCAGGTGCTGGGGCTTGGAGATCGGAGTCAAATTAACGCTCAGTCGCGGCATATTGCGGAAAAAAGGGTCCATAAGGCTATCGAACCATCTAAAGAAACATATCAGCCTAACTTGCCTTTCTTGTTCTTTGGCAGCTTATCCTGTGTAACGATCTGCGCGGGAACTCATTGGAAAGGGTCTGGCCTTGGACTACTCTCCATGCAGGGGATTTTCTACGACTATGAAGGCGACCTAGTCTTCTACAACGGTCTTGTCAACCGTAGAGGCCAGTAAGCAAGCTATGGCTGCCAGACCACGCTGTAGAGGGCAATATCATCAAGAAAGTACGGAGTAGATCTGCGGCTCTGCGACCGACGGTTCGACGCTCCCCATGCTATTTTCGCTTGGCCCTGGACGCCAAGCAGACTCCAAATTTGGCTAAAAACACGCCCCAATGTTCGCTGACTTCCAACGACGTGCTTGGTCATTGTACCAAGCGATTGATCTCCATCCAGCTGCCTATGAAGCTTCGCCACTTGTACATTAACCCGGCCAAGCCTAGAAAATAGGCATGGAACATACCACACACAGTATACCTGAATTGCCACGAACGCTTTCAATATCAGGTCCACTGCCAAGTTATAAGCCAAAGACACCGAGCTCAAAGGAAAGCAGCGAGCTCGGGTTGCCACGTTCAGATCCATAGTCAGATTGCCTCACATTTGTCAGAAAGAAGAGTCGCTACAATCTACAAACGAAATCCAAACAGCCTTCTTGCAGGTGTGGGTTTTCTTGAGTTTCCGAATACCGGGAATTTTTGCTGCAAACGTTTGGAACCATGTTCCTGTGCCAAAGAATGGAGTAGCGCTCATGGCTAGGGGCGGTACTTTAGCTCTGGGAATCTACCACTATGCGTTCAGAGATGCTTGGCTGAGCTGGCAAAATCTTCGTGGTCTCTGACGTGAACGTCGTTATCTACAAGCAATGAGGTTGGATGTGCACCGCAGCGAAGACATAGACGATCATCGTGCTCTGGATTCTCTGTTAGACGCTAATTTTCAAGAAACGGATGCGGAATTGGTAGACCGCATCCGTATGAAGTTTATGATGGGATTTGGAGCCGTGGCCGTCGGAGTTAGCACTTATTTAGACAATCTGGTGCGGTCGATATATGTATGGTGGCGAGCTCGTCGACATGGTGTTGTTGTACCTAACTGGACATACTATTCAGCATATGTTGAAGAACCGTACCGCAACCGTCCAGCTACACGCAGTAGCAAATGGAATAACTGGAATCGTTGCGGGTGCAGCATCACTTGTCGCTGCGAAAATGCGGTGGGATTACGTGATTTTAACGCCTTGCATTTCTCATCAATAGCAGTCAACTACTTCTGAAGACATAAGCTGGGGTATGACCGTCTCTTGTTCGACAAATGTCAGTCGATGGTGACTCTTTGACCAAGGAACTCAAATATGTCGCTTCTTCTCAACACATATTTAAGAAAGCTCCAGCCATTATATTCCCTCGATTGGTTTCAGATCTAAATCGATCGCCTTGTGTGGTGGAATTCGTTACGAAGAACTAGCTTTTTGAAGACCTCTGTATTCGTCTCCTGAGAGATACGGAATTATCCGTGAGGCTTTTCAGTCCTTCTCAACGAAACAGTGACAATTGATCCACAAACTCTTTTGAATGTCGATGTCAGATCAGTTTAGACGACTTCTTGAAATAGAAGAATTGTGCATCAATAAAATGGGCCCAACATGCTTCAAACATCATGAGCGATACCCCTTGGAGACTCTTAGGTGTTATGCGCTTCGGAGGTAAAGTCGTCGTTGGCAAAGGGCTAGGTAGATGTGTCACCAAAGGGATAAGTTCTTGAGAAACGCATGCTCAGATAGAGATTAGCAAGTGCCAGTGCCGTAGAACACTTCAAATATTTAGAAAGTATAAGAAGAAATACCTGAAAAGAACACTTGTCATTAGAATTCAATGAGACTCTGTCGGACTTCTTCACCTAGATACGAATAAAAACTCTGGACAATTACTTCCCGGGAGCCCACATCTTCTTGCCAACATCGAACTCGTAGACTGCCGCTCTGACCGGGAATTTAAAAGAGAGGTCGAGTTAACCAGAACTCAAAACTTTCCTCGAGGGTGTATCAGCAACTAGACAAGGTCAACAAAGGTTGCAGATCACGTTTGCCTCCTAATTCGCAGTGTCGAGTTTCACGGGATACAACTCCCCGGTCGGGCCATATCCCCTCTCCATGTCTCCCCAACGCTGTAGTTGCGTTGCAGTTGTTACTGCCTTTTGAGGGATGGCTGGCATATAGTTTGCAACCGGATAAGCATACGGCTCAACTGATTGTAGACGTATGTCCGGAGCAGGCTGTATCTCTGCCGCACGATCCTCAGCGGCATGCCTTCTGTGTTTAGCAAGAATAATGACGCCGATGAGTGGGACAAGGATAACAAGAATTGCGATGAAAGCGATGAATTTGAGTGCGAACGAGAAGGTGCCCATGATTGAGTCGATAGAATTGTCGGGCTAGAATTCAGATGAAAGGAGCGAGCCGAGATAGTTGTCGGAATGATGCTTGAGAAGACTGGTGTGTCCTGCACAGCCTAAGAGAAGGAGGGTCTTGTAGAAAGAGGTTTGAACGCGTAGCATGTATCTGATCGGCGATATGATAGAATCCATTTGCCATCACATACACGAAAGCTCTTATACTCCTCACTGGAATCAAAGATAATTGAATCAAAGATAATGGGATATAATTTTGGAATGAAGGCAGACGGGGATAGTCGGATTATGGGTGGCAGTGTAGGAAACATGAGGCATATAATCTCGAATGCTTTAGAATCCAGTATTATTTCTAGAAGGTCAGCCAAGGCTTTCTTCATTTACAGGAGAGCAATATTCCCTCATCGACGCCTTGCGCCTCTGGAGAACCGCATAAGCGCCCAAGAGCCGCGCACGGACGCCGGATATCTTGGAGTCACCAATCACGACAACATTACAATGACAGCGTGATTTGCGATTCCTCCCGGCCAGTATGGTCCATCGTCCTGGGTGAGAAAGTTTCGAAGAAAGACCGCAGCATTGACCAGAAGGAAAGTGTCAAGGAAAAGGAAACTGAAGACGAAGAAAGGCACGAGACTGTTTCTCGAACTGCTACTATTTTCAGCTACAGGTTAAATCGTCTCGAGCGCGAGGATTAGATAGCAGATCAAGTCACTCTCGTTGATTATAATGTCGTTTGGAGAATTCCTCGGTGGTGTGGGCCAGCCTGAACGTTCTCAGTCTGAAGAGCATTCGAGTATCGTTCGTCGTACATGGGTCACCGTATATGTTTCAACGCTTGATCCTGTGGCATCTTGAGAAACCATCTCACAGGAGCGAAAAGCTCCTGAGGTATCACTTATAGAAGAGTGGGCCTTCAGGAGAGTTAGGGTCTGGAGAGAGTGAGTAACTCTGGGAAGCACGAAGGTCTGGGAAACCGTTTCCTGGGAGTCTGGAGCACCTCGCAGATTCGTCATAGCAGATCCGAGATTATTGGAAACTGAAAGTCCTCAAGGTTGGATCTCATTGTACGAGTAAGTTTGCTATACTAGAATTAGATTGTACAGGTAACTTGAGAGTTGCGGTGCGAATGTGCACGGCGTGGATAGACGAAAGTCGCACCGCCCGGTGAAGTCTAGCTCTGTAAGGGTTTGCAGATGCGGGTGCAGCTGTGGTGCAGCTGTGGAGGCGGAGTCTTCGGCCCTATTTTCAGTCGCACGACCACCGATCGAACAAAAGAGTTGAACGATGCAAACCCCCTATTGAAGAGAGACATGCTGCGTCTCATGCCCATCTCAAAGACTTAAGTTCTGACAGACATTAGGTAGCCAAAGAGGGAATGGTTGTGGATGAGTCTCAAGGCTTAGTGAGGATATACTACGGTATCAGGCATAAGTTTCGTTAGTACACACGCCGTGGCTTGCAATAGCGGCCCCTTAGGCCCCCAGAAAGAGCTAGGATCACTTCGCTTCTCAACCAATTAGGTCCTCTGGATAGGCTCGCTGGCGTGAGAGCGTGGTGTTGAGAATACCGCGTCGTGAAGCCGCGAATACACCTCCAGCGAAACAAGCTACCAGCGCTTACATCGAAGCCAGCATTCACTATGGATATGAGCCTCCTACCGCCAGCAAGCGACCCAGCGAGTGAGGCATACACAGAGCCTCCATCGACTCCGCAGCGCGCCTCGAAGCACCTCACTAGAGATCAACGCGTTCAAGTACGCACCTTGCGACTTGCAAAGCACACCTATTCCGAGATCTCACGGCTCCTCAATATAACGCAGCGCCAGGTCCAGCTGGCTACCCAGGCGGAACAGCACACACCTAAGAAAAGAACTGGGAGGCCATCGGTACTGGCAGAGGCTCAAGTCGATCAACTAGTGGAGTATGTGTGCTCCTCTCGCACCGCACGCCTCCAGTCATACGTCATACTAGCCAATGGTCCTTTCAGTCATTGGAATGTATCCTTCTATTGCATTCGGCACGCCTTGAGAAAGCGCGGCTTTCGACGATACGTCGCTCGCGCAAAACCACCTCTCTCCGAGGCTAACAAGTCTAGGAGGCTTTCCTGGGCTATTGAACATCGTTCCTGGACCCTAGAGCAGTGGAATACTATTCTGTGGACCGACGAAACCTGGGCAACTGGTGGTAGGCATACAAAGCAGTATGTTACTCGTCGTCCAGGCGAAGAGCTGGATCCTACCTGTGTGATCAACAAGATACGCAGGCGACGTGGCTGGATGTTCTGGGCCAGCTTCAACGGCGGCGTGAAAGGTCCACACTTATTCTGGGAGAAGGAATGGGGCTCAATAGGCCAAGTGAGCTACTGCGAGAGAATCGTGCCTCTAATCCATGGGTGGCTCACGATGAATCCTGAGCTGCAATTGATGCAAGACGGCGCTCCTGGTCACGCAGCTGGAGAGACGCGTGCAGACCTGGCTGAGCGAGGTATTAATCCCATCTACTGGCCAGCATACTCTCCAGATCTCAATCCCATTGAAACCGTATGGAATTTGATGAAGGACTACATCGCAGACAAGTGGGGAGACGTTCAACTAGGCTATGACGCTCTACGCACTGCAATTCTGGAGGCATGGGACGTTATTGAGCCTCAGCAGCTGGAAGACCTGATCAAAACCATGCCAGAGCGCTGTGAAGACGTTATAGCAGCTAATGGAGGCCATACAAAGTGGTAAATCGATGAAATTCACCTCAACACCACCCTAGTCAGTGGCTTCACGCTATTCACGACCCTTGCAAGCCACGTACTAACGAAACTTATGCCTGATACCGTAGTAGTTAGTGAGTTATAAATCTTACATAATGCGCTCACTCTTTTAGCGTCTGTGGCTGGTGACAGCTTTACGCCTGATGCGGAACAAAGGACGCTAGTGGGCTGTACGGCGGAGAAAGCGCCAAACCAGCGCCGACACGTTCGAGTACTCACTAGAAGCATGTTCGTTGATACGGTCTATCTTCTCGTTCGCTGTGCGTGGAGATTAGGCACGCCTAAATCCGAGCGGCTGCAGTTTCAGCGGATTGTAATTCACATTATATTTACGGGCTGGAAACGGGCGCAATCTCCAGCAACTATATGACCGCCCTCGCACGAACTAATAATAGTCATCGACGGTATACCCCGAGCAAATCTTGGACTCCCAATCCGGTGGAACACCCGCAGTGTCGGTACTTTGCCAGAGACTGATGGCCGCTCCATTGCATGGGCCAGGATTGTACCCGGTATTGTAGAACGCTGCAGTTTCATCTGGATAACCGTATGGATTGTCATTCGAATACCAATCACCGATCACACCGTTTGGACAAAGGCTTGGAGTGTCATCGGGCGACACCGGATAGATAGCGTAATTGTATGCAAAAGTGCATGTCCCTCCGATTGAGGCATCATCAGTATCGTCACTGAAGTCGAACTTCCACCACACGCAGTTGAAAATTCTGGCGCAGGCATCGCAACAATCGATCTTGTTCACTGCATTGACGGGCGGCGCCAGAGCAATGCTGTTCGCAGGCACTGCTTCCATGTATGACGGAAGCTCCTGGAGATTGTAGGCGTAGGTCGGCTGGCAAATTGATGGGACAGTAGTCATATCGTCGTTATACTCGTCGTAGACTGTGCAAGTGGAGGCAGTTGCCAGACCACTCAGGGCGCTCCATGTCTCCACCGTGACCGTGGTTGTGGCAGTTACAAGGCAACTGTAGATAGTTCTGGCCTCGAGATTCACTTCAGGAGATGCTGTGGGCTCCGGAATCGGCTTGCGTTTGTCAATTGCCACTACTGTTGGCTCTGGAAGTGGTTCGCGTTTATAGTTTGCTGAGCATCCCCGCCCGTAACAATAAGGGCCGCTCGGTACAGAGACCGGAGATGGAGTAGCTCCGTACGTGATTTGTGTCTCCGAACTCAGCATAGTTATCATATTGTACGCAAACATCGGAGTGAGTGAGTAGTATCGCGTGGGTGTGGTCGAGGATTGATGGGTAGCCGTGTATACCGTAGTGGTTACCGTTGAAGCCGTGAAACAGTCGGGAAGCCAAATCGCAGCTTGGACGGCGGGGTTGCTGCCCGAAAACCCTCCCGAAACGGAGCTCTTGAGATAGCATGGGCCTGTGGGATAGCCGAAGTGCCAGTCCGCACCGACGCAGCCTAGTGTCTGATCGCATTGCGTCATGCAGTCATAGATTCCAGTTGCGTCGGTGGGATTCCCGATGTTCGTACCTCCAAGATCCGCACCACACTTGATGTCATAATTTCGTCCGACCCACGTTGATTCGTTGAATGGGGCTGGATTCGGGCAAAGGCCCTGTCGAATAGCTCCCCACATTCCGTATTCGTAAGTTGGAGGGTCGGAGTAAGTGCTCAGAAGGTTACAAAACCCGCCCGGGGCAATCTCTTGAATGCCTGGCTGAAATGTAACATAGCTGCAGCCGTTCAAATAGTTGGCTTCGCATTCGTTGATGCAATCCTGAAAAGTCGTGGTGGTGAGGGTTGTTATGGACGTGCCGACGCGTTGCAGCGAGCATTCCGCTGAATAGCAAGTGACAAAATCGTCGACTTCTATACAGCTCGGAGGATTCGGACATGAAACTCCTTCAGCATATAGGGCATGTGCACCAATCTGACCGGGTTTGTACTCGGGAGCTTCCAGGACATTCTTCAAGTAGCAGGGACCAGGAAACGGCGGTACCATCGTGACGTCCACGCACCCATACGTCAGAGCACAGTGTGAAATGCACTCCTCCATAGAATTCACGTATATTGGATTTCCTGGCATGTCGCCATGCGGTCGGTCGTAGTTGCATTCGATGCGGTACTGTACCCCATATGGCGCATTATTTGGGTCAGTGTAAATCGACTGGTCGGAAGCAGGACATGAGATCTGAGCAAGCGCGAAGCTTGCGAAAACCAAAAAAGAGACTAGGAAAATCATCGTGACTGAGGGACGGAGCGACTCAAACCCGGACTCTGACTTGCGTTGAGACTTTCATGAGCGCTCCTTCACGGCGGGCGGCATCGCGAGAATTCAAGGGCTCAATACTGGCCGACGCAATTTTATGACGCGCCGTGCTTACCTGAAGGAAATTGCAGCATTCATGAACGCATGATGGAATTTTTCTTCGTGCCGGGGACGTGCGGACGAGAAGTTCCTAGCGACAGATGAAAAGAGGTGGCCGGCTACAATGCCAAGGCCGTGTTGCCTCAATCGGTGCAGCGGTTATCACAAGAGGACTAACCAGGCAGCTGAGGCTGAAAGCCATGTATAAGAGGCGGCCTTGGCTTCAACGCCATCCAATATTCATCAGTTTCGTTACGCCTGCGTGCTCCACGCGCCAGCCTTTCTGACCCGTGTTTACTCAAAGCGGCCACGGCTTGAGAAATCTTTGCAATTGTCAGCGCCTCTGATCAGCCCAACTCCGGAGCAGTGTGGGTAATTCGCGTATGCTTTAAGCGAAGCATCACAACGCCGCGCTTGCAGACCACGCGCCTTGAGGTCAAGAGCCTTAAGAGCCTTGAGGCCTTGAGGCCTTGAGGCCTTGAAGCATGCGCCACACGGTCTGAGTGTCGAAATATAATACAAAGAACACGTGGATATTGTAAGCCACGCCAAGGCGCGCTAAAATATAGCGCCACTCCCTGCGAGACCGTCAACCCTTCCCTCCGCTCGGCGAAACTCTCGGAGTGCATCTTTCCTTAGGTCGAGTGTCCTCAAGGCTTGGAGCCGTATTCTTTCTTGAAATATCTTCTTTTATAGCGCTCCGAACCTTAAAGGGATTCGCAAACTCGCAGTTGAGCAGGGGTGAACCGCTGAAGTGGCAATCGATGGATTCAACGAAACGATCAGCAGCATGGCCAAGACCGCCGTAAATTTATCGATGTTAAGTGATATCCTGGGGAGAAATGGCTGCAGAACAATGACAAATCGATTATATTTCTATAGACTTGTAAATGAGAGACTTCTAAGGCTCAAAGCGTGAATCTGTTTCGTAACGGAGTGCGTTTCTGCACTTTGCTAATTAAACAGGGTAGCACTGAACGGCTGACATCGCGCATGCTAATCTCTCCGCTACTACCTAGTACTTGCACCTTCGATTCTTCCAACAAACCAGAGAGTGTTACAGCATAAGAAACTTTCGATCTTGATAGACTTTCGCTAAATTCTAATACATCAGGAAAGAAGAATCTCTTGTGGTTTCTGACTAGTGATCCAATCAAGCATGTCCTAACCAAAAAGCCCAACCCCAAGCTGTTCAAAAGTCCTAGGCATTCTTGTTGATACCCGTAGAACTAGGATCCTGCACCGAGTATGTTCCAAATAGTTTGCTTTTCCATAGAGGTCTGTAATCCCTCGCCACTCGTTTGTGGGTTTGATCTCTGTATTAAGCAACAAGAACTGCTCTTTCCCGTCGAGGGTGCCATTCTGACCTGGAACAATCCATCCCGCAGCTTCCCCAAAGTAGTTACGAACAATGTATATTTGCTTAGAATTTCGTGGATAATTTGGAAGGTTATAATCGCTAAGACCGAGTGCCCAATCTAGCCCGGCGCCAAGCTTTTTTATCTTGTCGATGTCGTCACAGCCACATTTGTAGAGCGACTCGTATGGGAAAGAATGTGCAAATGCGACAAAGGCCTTGATTTTCATGATCCATTGTTTCGTTACAGATAGATATTCGAAAGCCCCGTACCAGCGGTCCGGGAAGTCATCGAGTGGTTCGATTCCGCCCAGCTTTGACGCCCATGACCAGGACGGCGTATCGGGTAAATCACTGTTTGACTGGAGTCCATGAGCAGCTGACCATGCAAGCTGGTCAGATAGTTCTCCGGTCCATAATCCTTGGATGTACTGGTCGCTTCTTGTGCTCTGGAGCTGTGCAGCGATGCCTTGTAAGGAGGCCAACCTGTCCTTCTCAAACGTCAATTGACATCTTGAATGATGCCAAATGATTTCACTCCAATCGGGTGTCAGAGAATCCGTATATGGCTGTACTCCGATCTCGGTATACTTTGCCTGTTTGCAAGTCCAGATCATGCCCTTCTCCGTATAGTGGACTATGCGTCGGGAGAGAATCCATTCTTAAGTAGCCTACCCCCTTTTATACAGAATACTGTTAATGAGACTTAGTGCTAGTGGGCGGTCTGGTCCAACGAAGAGAGATCCTTTCCGGTCTCCTCGACTATCCTTGAACGGCAATTCCAAGAGCGATGGAGGAGGTTCGTATTCTAAGAATAGACCGTCGCTCTCGGAGTCGTTCGTAGATGCACAAATTGTAAGGTATGCATGTTCGAAGATTGCTCCCACGAGATCCAGTTCGGCTTCCCAATCACTGACATCATCCTGTATAATGCAAATGGAGTCTATCCAAAGGTATTTAAGCCCAATGGATTTCGTCACGGCCATGGCGTCTCGGAATGTTTGTGACAAATGCTCTAGCGGGATGCCTGCGCAGTGTAATTTGAAGTTTCTGCTCGTTGTCCTCAAGGGGTATCGATGTCATCCGGAAGCTCATAATCGTGAACATAATCCTCCCACAAGATCAAGCAGCAGAGATCGCACTTTGCAGCAAGAGCAGGTAAATCTCCTGCTCGACAGACCATTCTTGAGCTCTCTCTCTTGTAAATTAGTCCGGAAATGAACAGATCACAAGTTTGATAAAGAACAATCTTTAGCAGAGAGGTGGATATAGAGAGTTTGAGTGATAAAAACGGAGCAAGAGAGACAAAGGCGCCATAACAGGAGACAACAGGGCAGGTGGATGTCGGAGAAACCGCGGACACGATACGGGGGATACGATGGAGTATGCCGCCCCCAAAACAGCGGCAATTGTCCCGCTAAACCTAAACACGGGCGCCCCAGGACAGAGTTTACGATCGTTGCTGTTCTATTTGCACGATTGTGATGAAATTTCAAGTCGTAGACGTAACTTCAATTGAACTACAGGCCTGTGCTGTTATTGGAAGACTAGTGTTAAGAGTAATGGCAAAGCCATTCATATTTCTCCCATCGATTCATGCAAATGATGCTGTAAAGCTGTTGTTTAACCAAAGAATCATGCGTGGTGATGTTCACGATAGAGCCCTATCGCGGACCATCCTGTATTCCCCATGAAACGATATACTTTTCTTCGCTTGGTATGGTAGATCCGCCGTGAATGTCGTACCCAACAAACTGAATATGATCATAAATGCTACCTTTCCTCGTCCTCGTCCGTTTCCTCCTCTTCATTATCCTCATCATCCGTCCGATAAAGGAACCACTGCACAAAGACACCCGCATCCAGCACCAAAGTGCCCAGACTCCCAAGCAACCAACTCAAGTTGACCAGGACATAGCGAGCATACACGGCGCCCGCTTCACCAGGCTTACACCTGCCCGGTGTCTCGCACGCGTCGCTCGGCTCATACGCAAAGATAGACAGTACGTAGGTAGCGTTGCCGATACAGGCGAACAGGAAGAACAGCATGGAGATGCCCTCGGTGCTCTTGCGGCGCCAGTTGAGCAGCAGCTGGGGGACGCGGGAGCCTAGGTACAGCGCGGCGCACACATAACCGAACACTTGGCCAAGCACGTTGAACGTCAGTGGCTCGCGCGCGCCGTCGCCGTCGTCGGCCGGCGCCCGCGCCGCCCACAGCGCCCACCCGACTACGCCCGCCGCGCACACCAACAGCAGGATCGTGCCGTTTAGCACGATGCTTTTCAGCGCCGAGGAGCGCGGGATGCTGCGCCGCGCCGGCGCCAGGTGCTTCGGGTCTGGCACGAACGGCACTGCCGGCGAGAGGTGCGAGGCTGACGCGAGGCTGGCGTGGCGCTCGATGAACGAGCCGTGCGAGCTGCGACGGGAGTAGCGACGGCGGTCGTGAGACTGTGTATTGGAGCTGTTAGGTGCGGGGAGTTCGTGCGGCTCGGGTGGCCGGAGGAGTGGTGTTGTCTCGCCGGACGTTGAGCCGCTGCGGTTGGACACGCCGCCGTTCGGTGTTGCCACTTCGTCGGAGAGCGTGAACCCTTTGTACCAGAAGCATTGCAGGAGAAGGACGAGGTCGGCGAGTGTGTAGTACACTGCTAAGATGATCTGCGTTGCTGTTAGCGTTGTCGCCGATGTAGTTTCCTGTTATTGCGATACATACCATTGTTGGCAACACTTCCTGTAGCACTGCGCCGAGGATGTTGAAGACATCTCCCACTAGCCAAACTACTATAAAGACTACGGAAAGTCCTTCAGCAGAGCCTCGTCGAAAGTTTTCAATGATCTGAGGTGAAAATACCACCACCCAGCATGCGATAGAGATGGAGCCGCAGATACCACTAAGGGCCCTAATGTCGAGGTGGATGTTCTGAGGCGGTGGAAACATTGCGTTGGTTGATCTAGCTTTTCTTTGAAAAGAATACTTGGCCTCGTAAGAAGGAATAAATGGAGAATACTATGTGTTCTGGATGAGATGAAGTTGAAAAACGTCCCCGGTCGCCTCCTCCTTACACTGCTACCAAGCTCTTTCGTTCATGCGAGTTCTTATGCAAACATCGCCATCCTCTCTAAACACAGAACACCTGATTGAGCTGTGAGAATGTCGTTAATAGTTGAAGAACGGTAGAGTTGATTGAATTGGTCACGTCATGGGTAGACTGCAAATTCTACGGCGGCGGAGCCTCGGCACTACCTCCGTAGTTCTTCCCCAGATCTTCGGCTGCGAGATCCTGACCTCCGATCTGCAGGTACCATGATGCCGGATTAGATTTCAGTTGCAACCATCGCACGTAGATAAAAACGCCTTTTTGTGATTGTGGTATAGAAATCGAATATGGCCGTCAATTGAGATATCGCATAAGCAAAAAGCTGCACCCTAGGGTATATACCTGAACTGCCGTCATGCCCATCGCATCCATTAGTCGCCAACCAGCCTGAAGCTATGCAAAAAGGCACAAACTCGATGATTTCCAAACCCAATAACTCCCATATCCAACTCTCGCTTCTCCACCAAGCAGAATCGACATCCTACTACTGACCCTAGCTCCAAACACCCCTCTTCTCCGCGCGGCGCAGCAACGACCCCTCCGCAAAAGCACTCTGCTCATTGAGATCGACCATCGGTCCTTTGGCCTCACTCCCACGCATGACGCCGTGCCCACGGCCGCCCGCTCCCCACCCAGCCTTCGACTTCGCCAGCAGGCCGTCGCCGGTGAACGCCTGGGCATCGGCGGCAGCAGCAGTAGGGCGATGGCGCGCCGACGGGACGCCGCGCTCCGCGCCGGGCGGCGACCCGCGCTGCTTATATCTGCTCGGGCCGGCAGCCGTGGGCGCATCGGCGGCCGCCGCGCCGGCCGACGTGGCGGGCCGCTTCCACGTGGTCGACGGCGGGATGCGGATGGCGTCGTCGAGGTTCGCGTTTTCGGGGACGGCGTCGATCAGCGCGCTGCCGGCGCCCGGCCGCACGGCGTGCCCCTTCCGCACGTGCTGTGGCGCCTCCTTGTACTGCGGCGTCAGGTCGACGAGCGGGCGGTCGGGGATGCGCGCGCGCGTGCTATCGCGGCGCGCGAGCCCGCTGCCGCTGCTGCCGGCGCCGTCGGCCGAGGAGGCGCCGCGCTGGTGCGAGCGCGTCGTCCGCGACGTTCGCGTCGAGGAGCTGCGCTTCAGCCCGCTGCTCGCTGCTTCTTTGCGCCGGTCGTACGCCCCACCCAGCAGCCCGCCTGCCGCGAAGTCCTCGCCGGTGTCTTGGCTCGCCGCGCTCGCCTCTTCCGACGGCTTCATCATGTGCGCCGGATAGCTGATGGGCGGCGAGCGCTTCGCTTCGGCGCGCTGGGAGAGCTTGCGGGCGTGCATGGCGAACACAGTGGTCTTGTTGCCGCGTGAGATCATCGATACCGGAAAATCTAAGCCTAGCGGTCGATCTTCGTCCTCCGATGTCTCTTCTCGGCCTCGTCGGCTTTGTGTGCGAGCGAGCTTCGATTGGTCGACCTCTTGCGATATGCGACCCGAACTATAGCGGAATTGAGATGAATCTATACCAAGGTCGTTGAACGAGCCTAAGAGGTAATGGGAATCCGCGCTTTGAGTTCTCCCGTGGGCCTTCTCGCCGTCTGCCTTCTTCTGAGAATCCGATGGATTGGTTGCAAGATCGTCACTGAAGAAATTGGTGTTCACCTTCTTCCCGTTTCCACCTTCGCCCATGACATCAACGAGATACCAGCTTCTCCACGCCTGAACTGCGCTGTAGAAGCTCTCTGCTGCCCTAGAATCACTGGTGCTGAACATATGAATGAAATTCGTACTCGTCATAAAGATTCCACTCTTCTGTTGGCTCTTCACTCCATAGCAATACTTCTTCGGAGGTTTGATCTTCTTCTCCACTAGCCGCGGAATAGGATCATATATGTCATAGTCGCTCAGATGGCACATGCTGACTTCACTGTTCTTTTTTCCAGCTTTACTTTGCAACATCTGTCCATCTTGACGTAGAGTGACGATCCGCTTATCCCATTTTCCACGCTTGTTGCTGTAGTACATCTCCCAGGTACCACCCATCGGTTCGGACTTTGGAGCATTGTGGGAGTAGAGTTCTGGGTCAGAGTCTAGTTCGGAGTTGATGATCACCAAGGTGTGTTGGTCGTCATTATCCCAACTGTTCATGACGTCGCGAACATGCTCGTACATCCGAAGTTTCCGCTGCACATTTGCTTTGAGAAATACTTCGCAAAGAACTGCCGCTCGAGGGTTAATTGATTCCGACAAAACGGTCGAAGCGGAGCGGAGCAATTGTGCGGGCGTCGTGGTTGGATCGACTGGAAGCCGAATTCGAGACTTGCCGCACTCGACCATTACGCGACGCTCGCCGTGGTTGACTGCTGAAATTGGAGCATCCGCAAGTGGAACAACACCGCCACCACCAGGTCGAATAGTCTCTTCGGGCTTTGACGCTGATGCATGGCTCGTTTTTGGTCGAGATCCTGCAGTCGTTGGTGGAGAAACAGGATTTGATTGACTATCATCTGCGGCTCGTCTCTTGAACATATCTTGAAATCTCGGAGAGGTAGCTGTTGATGGTCTTGCCGTGGTATCCTTTAACTGCCTTCGCTCAGCTGTAAGGCGCGCAGCCTCTTCCTGCTCCTTCAATTGCCGTAGTCTCCGTGCCTCCATCTCCTCTTCTTCCTGTATCCTTCTCCTTTCTGCCTCTTGCTGCCGTCTTTGCTCGGCCTGTAAAGCTTCTTCTCTTTCTCTTTCCTCCTGCTCTTCGCGGCTTACTTTATCTTCCTCGTATCGCAATCGGTCTTTTTCGGCCTGTCTGCCTAGAGCTTCCCACTCAGCTAGTTGGGCAGCGCGCATACGCTCTTGACGTTCTTGTAGCGTTGGCCTGTACCGCTGCTCGCCAATTGGTATGCTGGACTGTAGCCGTTCGCTGCTCTGTTGAGTTCGAGGTGCGATTACTGGTGGAGCAAGCGCAGAAATGGGTAAAGGCGTAATGGGAGTTTCAGGACTTTGTGGCGACTTCGGAGTGATAGGAGCTGCCGGCGTAGAAGGCTGGATAGTCCTGGACGATAGTTTGTTCGCTGCAACAGCAGGCACTGGCGGAACAAGGGATTGGGAGTCTTGGGTGGCAGTCGCGGTCCTTGGTCTATGATACCTCGACGCGCTCCTACCGACCTGGGTGTCCTCCTTTCTCGATTCCTTCTGCGCGGCTCTTGAAGACTGCGAGCTTGTTGGCAGAGGTGGAGCTGGCTCACGCGACTGTTGTTGCGCCTTTCGAACTGAGCGGTATCTCGACACTCGTTCCCCTCTCGACGGAGGAACGAGCACATCGGCTGCCATTATGTACAGTGTGACAATTGAAAAAAATTTGCGCTGTGCGACAATTCAAAGTCAAGTAAGGGGGATTCGTTTGATTTAAATTGACTGGCCAGTGAAGCAGGGCATGCCAACGTGACGGTTGGATGGTGGCGCTTGCCGGCTTGCACGAAAAGCCAGCATCGGGAGCCAAAACAGCGGTAATTTGACAGCTGTCGTGCGCGCGTGAATGGGCGCGACTTCTGAAAGGCCGGGAATGCGGAAATTCGAGGCTACATATTGTTTTGCTGCCAACTTCACTTTAATTCAGTGGAGACGCGGAGTGACACCCGATTTCACCAGCTAATAAGGTACGATAGTGCCTGCATGAGCCAGCGCCCTGATCCTGACCTTTCAATGGCAAAAGAAGCGAAGAATCCCATCATACAAATCGCGTCGCAACGCCTCTCTCACAGGATACTGGCACGACTTGATATGTCGCAATGGCATTCAAATATCACACAGCTAACGCTCCCGTTCGCGTAAGCACGCAGAATTCTCTCCCACTGCTAATCTCGTGGCCACGCACATCGTGTCCACATCCTCGCGTCGCCATCGCGAGTACGACAGGCCCGACCGCACTCGGTGGCCTAATGTCTACGCAAAAACGCCTTGATTGGCCGTCGAAATTGAAGGAAAATTAGCCATCCTACCTGTCAATCTTTCTACTGCTTTTCCGCGCACTTTTTACGTTCCATAATTTCCGTCATCCTGCTTTCCGGTTAGAAATAGAGTGCAGCGTCGATAGCTCTACTCTCGCCAATTCTACACTCGGCCTAACTAGTGGCTTGAAAGGAGCTTGGAAGGCATAGTAGCTTGTGGACTATTTGCTGATTTCGATGATTCAATAACAGTTCGGTACCACCATTAGTGTATCGCTCGATACATCCACCAGACTGGAAGGCGTATTGTCTGTTGGTAACCTAACAGGACTCGATATCCATGTTGCTATCCGGCCAGTACGAACAGACGAAGATGTCGAAAGCATCAGATGCAAGAATCAATTGCCCATCTTGCGAGCCTCTGCGTTGGCAAGTTGGCTTGGCTTGCACACCTCAATCTTAATGGCTGGACTGATAAACATTTCTCAGATGGACTCGGACTACGAAATGCGACGAAAAGATGATCTTGAACATTTTGCACCTCTTCGATTCTTCTTTGGGTCCATCTGTACCTGCATTAAGTTGCACATTAAATCGCCTCATCTTCACGCTATCTCCACTATTGCAAGTCCGAAGGACGTTTCAATCCGAGTTCCTTTACACTACCACAATTCAACTGCTTTAATTAATCATTGAAGACGACGTAGAGTTGGACATCCATCTACGCCCTCACCAAGTTCCACTGACCGCTTCCGCCCTCCTGATACTCTTAACCGCCAGCTTCTTCTCGCTTCGTCCCTTTCATCTCTTTACCAGTGTTGAACTGGCGTATGTAAGGTAAGGCAACTTATTCGACATGCCTTCGAACTGTTGTCTACCAGTGCAGAGGTAAAAAGGTAAAATCCTCAATTTTACATTATTCGGTTCATGGTAAATGCACGATTTTTTTTTGGGGGGGAAGGCACTGCGCGGAATCCAGAATGTTCAGCTGCTTACTACATCTTAGCTCTGCTTACACCTTTTCGCCATTTCATCTCCAATCGCCACATTCGACCCAAACACAGCCTCAATGAAGTTGCCTCGGGTCATCGAAACGGCCGAGATTACAGGCTGAAGAAAAATGATTGAGGCTCACCGTAAAAATATTTACTACCAATCCCGAGGCCTTCTATTGGCAACTCCCTAATCAACCTCTGCGGTGCGAAGAGAGGCTCAGCAGAGCAGCAGACTCCACATTACAACCTAGCCCAGGGAGCACTCGTAGTATATCCTTTTTGAGAAAGACTTGCTTGGCGGGACCGCCGAACACTGGTGAGAAGTGACACATGTAGTTGGTCTATTGTAAAGTCGATGCTATGCCTTCACAAGTTCTTCATTTCTTTATATAAAAGCATGGAACCTCATCGTGAACAGGAAAGAGCCAGGACATATCTTCACTCAAGAGCAGCAACCCAATAAACTATTAAAGCTACAACTCTACGTCGCACACCGCAACCATGTACACCTCTATCCTCGCACTCATCATCGCGCTGGCCGCATCCACCATCGCCCTGCCTGCAGCCACTTCACCCATCGCAGCAGCCTCCTCATCCACCGCAGCAGCTGCCTCATCCACCTACAGCGACCCGTATGCCACCGAAACGCCAACCGTACCCCCTCCAGGCCCCGGTCTCGGCCTCGGCCACGGCTGCACCGGCGACGACTGCTGGGATATCGTTCCGCGGCAGGATGGCTCATGGCCGACACTTACCACCGGCCAAGGCAGTTCCGCCACGACAGTGTCGGACCCGTTCGCGTCGGTCATTTGGGCTGGGTCTCCGCAGGGTTGCCCCGATCCGCTGGATTGCGGTTATAAGGCGTAGGCGGTCTGCACGCTTGCGTTTGCATCTTGCTAGGGAGTTTGGGCTGATGGCTGCGGTCTGTGTCCGCGGCTGAGGTCAAGGAAAGGATTGAGGTCTGGAGAGGAGCTTAGGGACTGTGTCTGGAACTAGACGGTCGTGACGGAATGGCTCAGAAGGCGCTGGGCGCCTAGGAGTCTGATATGCTGCATTTCTACTTGCGTTGAGTTAGAAGGATAGACTGAATATTCATCAACGCAAATTCTACAAGGCTATGCATGTTTGGGAATGAATTGGGACATCGAAAAAGATCTAGTTATACCCTGGGACAGCGATTCGATTGGAATGCGTCTTATTTCCATATTCCTTGCAGAGATATCGACTCATGTTACCGCATACGTACGGTTCTCCAGGTCCACTTCGTGCTTATTCTTTGGTCTTCCCAATGGGTACTTCCATTGGCGTTTCCGAGTATCTCATCCTCTCCAATTCCGTCAGCCGCTGTCATTTTGAACTGGAAATCTTCATTCTCCATAGTCTCTCTCTTTACCTCAAATATGAGTGATGTTACTGGCTGTAATGCTACATCACCGAATTCATGAATTAACTACGTCACAAAACAAAATGTTGTCTAATGGCACGCGTCCCCCGCAAACCCTACTTAGCTTGAGATGATCATCGCCATCGCTATTCCCCACAAATATTCGCTTCTCTCCACATCGAATGGCAACTACATTCCCTCTCGTCATGGTGGTTTGTCATTTCCGATGATGAGCGCCGCCGCTGACGTTTTTCCCGTGGGCAAGATGGATTTCCCTTCGAGGAAGGATCAACAACGGATATGAGTCGGAATGCCAATAACAGTAAGCCGGCACACAATTTGCCTTTACTGACCAGTGACATACGATGCGTATTTTGCAGGAAGATGCAACGGCGCAGAGAAAAGGCTGGGATTTGGGATATTGCCCAAGAGGAGTTGGTGGCTACTCGCGTGCGTAGTTATCATGGGTATCCACCTATACCTACTCGCTCCGGACTCCTTCCTTTCACAGTATTCCTTCTAGAAGTCCTTTTCATTTTCAACTGTCCCATATTTACTTCTTCCTTGATCCCTTGTATCCATATAATTCTCTGAATCAGTAGCCAAATTCGGGACGCCAGCTCTTCTAGTCATTTGAGTGACTTTCCATCATGCAAAAGTACTACGGCCTTCGAGGCCTTAAACTCAATATTGCGATTGCCATTATCGCTGGAGCAGATTTTGCTTTATTTGGATATGATCAGTACGTCGAATCTAGATATAGCTTTAGGAGTACTTGCTAACGTCTTTCTTAGGGGAGTGATGGGAGTAAGCTTTACAGTTGATCGCAGCGGAATTCTGCGTCTGTACTAACATCCTCTGCCCTAGGGACTACTTACCCTTCCATCATTTCTAAAACTCTTCCCAGAAATCGATACCAAAAATCCACCTCCAGGATGGACAACCAGTCATGCCTCCAACGTCCAAGGTATCACTGTCGGTGGATACACTCTTGGGTGCTTCTTCGGTGCTTGTGCTACCATTTGGCTTGGAAACTTACTCGGTCGTAAACGAACTATCTTCACTGGATCCTGCATAATGGTAATCGGCGCCATTCTACAGTGCACGTCTTACAGTCTCGCACAACTTATAGCTGCTAGACTGATTACGGGATTCGGTAACGGTATGCCTTCACTCCCCGCAATCCCAGAGTCTACCATCTAACATATATCAGGCATGAACACATCTACAGTTCCCACTTGGCAGTCAGAAACGTCCAAATCTCATCGCCGCGGACAGATGGTCATGATCGAAGGCTCCATCATAATCTTCGGTGTGATGATCAGCTACTGGATCGATCTAGGCCTCTCCTTTGCAGAGCCCAGCGAGGTTGCTTGGAGGTTCCCGATTGCCTTCCAAATTGTCCTAGCTCTCTTTATCCTCATTTTCATTCCTCGCCTCCCTGAGTCACCTCGATGGCTTGTGTGGAAGGGTAGAGAAGATGAAGCGTTAGAAGTGCTCAGTGCATTGAGTGATCTGCCTCCGTAAGTACGGACAATGAGTTGTATTCGTTCATCGATCTAACAATAGTCTAGAGATGACCCTAAAGTCCAAAACGAGTTCGAAGCGATCAGAGATGTAGCATTAGAGATGGCATCAGGTTCTTTCAAAGACTGCTTCAAGATGAACCGCAACCGCAACTTCCATCGAACTATGCTCGGTTACGTTAACCAGATGTTTCAACAAGTACGTTACCACAGACTACACCAGCTGTTTGCAGTTTTGAACTTACTAATGGTACTATAGATCAGCGGAATCAACATCATTACTTATTATGCTGCCACCATCTTTCAAAACAACATTGGCATGCCCAGCTTCACCGCTCGTCTCCTCGCTGCTTTGAACGGAACTGAATACTTCATCGCTTCCTGGATTGCAATCTTTACCATCGAACGCTTTGGGCGTCGGCAGTTGATGCTCTTCGGTGCCGCAGGTCAAGCCATGGCCATGGCAGTCCTCGCTGGAACGACATCAACCGTTACCAAGTCAAGCGGTATCGCAGCAGCAGTCTTCCTCTTCGTGTTCAATTCCTTCTTTGCCGTCGGATGGCTCGGCATGACATGGTAAGTTCAGTACACTTACAGTCGAAGCGACATGCTCACTATCATAGGCTCTATCCAGCAGAGATCACACCTCTCAGCATTCGAGCACCAGCGAATGCTATCTCCACGACTGCAAACTGGATTTTCAACTTCATGGTCGTCATGGTCACACCACCAGCATTCGCAAACATCGGCTACAAGACGTATATTGTTTTCGCAGTCATCAACGCGTTCATGATCCCTTGTGTCTACTTCTTCTACCCTGAGACTGCTTATCGTTCCTTGGAAGAAATGGATGAGATCTTCCACCACACTACCAGCGTTTTTGACGTTGTCAAGGTCGCTAAGAAGACTCCGAGACGCTACGGCAAGAAAGGTGAGATTCTTATTCGGTACGATGATACGGAGGAGTATGCCGAGGCGCAGAGGAGGAGAAGCTCCGTTCCCACTGGTGGACGAGATGCTAGACGTGAAGCAAATTTGGAAAAAGAGGGTCAAATCCCGAAGAGAGTTGAGAATGTGGCACGCGATGATGCGGAGAGTGAAAAGGAAAAGGAATAAGCGTGATAACAACCCAAGAAAGGAGGATGGTGGGACATATGTGGCTGTTCCTGCAAAGGCCTTCCTCGAGGACAGCCGTGAAGTTACGTGTATTGATGAAATTGAACTCTTCTGTCTACTGTTGTCGCACAAGGCCGAGAAGCCACCGGATGCCATCAATGGTATCCTTCTCATGTTGTTTACTCGCTTCGAATTGAGGAAATACAACATTGAAGCCATGCGGTAGACCTGGGTACACTTTCAGCTTGGTCTTGACCCCATCTACCTCTCTCAACCTCTTCTCATATATCAAAGCATTGTCCCGAAACGCGTCACGGCCATGTACTTGAAAGAAGATAGGCGGCAGGTCTTTATGTCCAGTTGGCCAGAGGAGCGGGCTAACTAATGGGTGTTTTGGGTCTCCTCCTGTCCACGAGTGAAACAGATTGATGCCTTCTTTGGGCACACTTCCTGACATGTCTTGATCCCAACTCAGAAATTCCGCCTTGTATTCTTCCGGAATAACAGATGCTTCGCAAACACTTGTGCAGATCTCCAACAGCCCAGTGATGGGCGGCTCTAGCTTCTCATCGCGCGCCAAATGCCCGACGATGTCTGTGAGATGCCCACCGGCGGATGGGCCTTCAACAATAAACCCTTTGCGCGGATCGGCCCCAAGCTCGGAAGCATGTTCAGCAGCCCACTTGACAACATCCCACGAGTCATTTGCGGCAGTTGGGCTCTTGTGTTCGGGAGCAAGTCGGTAATCGATGTTGACACAGCTGGCACCGAATTCCTTGACGAAGCTGCGGCAGTGGCCTTCTTCGTCTGTGAGGCCACCGATGCACAAGCCGCCTCCATGGATTGCTATGATCAGCGGCCCAGGCGCTGAAGATGAGTTTGGGCGGTATGTGCGGATTGGAATGGCATAACCATCTCTGGCTGGAACTGTACGGCTCTCGATGGTGACGCCGTCCGCAGAATTTGGACCGAAAGACGCGAGATAGGTTTCACACGCGCCAGCGTAGAAATACCGCATGACATTGACGTCGCTGGGTATGGATCTTGGTGGGCTTGGGTTGGCATCCAGGTGTGATTTAAACTCGGGATTAGGGTCGGCGAGCTTGAGAAGCTCTTCCGGAGCTCGAGATACGGAATCCATGGCAAGTCACTTGGATAAGATGACGGAGAAGAGTGTTGGATCTAGTTGAACGTTGAGACACCTGACAGAGGAAGAGGCGCATGTTAGAATGTCAAGGTAAACTCTCGTACCTGTTTCCAACTCGCCTCCCAACTCGGATGGGGGGTTGGCTTTGGGCGTTTATTGTGGGAGTAAAGGATTGCCTCCAAAGATTTAGTTATCGTAACGTATTTCACAAGTGAAAGGCGCACACAAGCGAGCGGCGCAGCTGAAATCGCACCAAAAACTGCAAAATTAAAACCGCAATATCTCCACAACAAAGGCACGAAAAATTTCCAAACTTAATATACGGTACACCTTTGAGCACATAATGGAAACGTCTGGTTTGAATTTGGAAGCAAGAGATGTCGTATATCTGGAGATAATTGGGAAAACGTTCTGGACCCACTAACAAACGCGGCACCCACTAAATGTACGGGGTAGGCCCCTAAAATTAGCGACCCGATTTAGGGGCCTTAGTGGGGTTCCGCCGCTCGCTTGTGAAATAAGTTACCGTACGGAGTACGGAGTAAAATGTTCTAATGCAACACAAAATTGGAACTTATACAATTTGCATGACACGACGGTAATGATTACATGGATTAAGGTGAAAATCATCATTAATATATACTGCGATGGTTATTTAAGATCGTTTGCATCCTTTCACTATTCCTCTTGCTTGTCTGATATCTCAATTAACTTCTTGATGATCTTTCTGGCATCATCAACTTCTTTCGTAGTTCCCCGCTGCTGCTCTAGTTCTTCAAGTCTATCGGTGGCATTCTCAAGAGCCGTTTTCCCCCTGCCGTCTGTTAAAGAGGTATCTGCATCGTACTCTAACAACATCTCCACCGCCTTGAGATTGCCCCTGGCCGTCGCAATGTGAAGCGCTGTACGCTCGCCATCAAGCGTCCTAGCGTTCAACTGCTCATAGTCATCGTACTTTTCACGAAGCAATCCAAAGATTTCATTCCGAACGTCAGTATCCAACTCCTCTTCCAGATTTTCTACGTGTTCATCAAAGAGAAGGCTCCAATGAAGCGCAGTGTAACCATTGTTAGGTTCGACCACAAACGAAGGCTGTTCTAGGTTGCTGTTAGAACTCTGGGGATACAGAAGATAACGCAATTTCTGGGCCGAATGACGCATATTCGCAGCTATTATGCGACCCAAAATGGTGGTGGGTAATCGCAGTTTTACTCTTGGACGCGATATGAACATTGATCGGGCATTGACTTGAGCACCCGAGGTTCGAAGGATGTTGGCGAGTTCGAATTGATTGTCCTCAATGGCAACTGCAAGGGGCGACTCTGAAGGTTCGTCGGCTGTCCTATAATCCTCAATGGGGACTCCATGGTCGATAAGATATTTGGCAATTGCTAAGTCTCCACCGACTATGGAAGATGCAGCAACGTGTAGCAGGCCCCAGTCGAGATTGCCAGTGATGGCAGGATTATCAACTTTTACATCCAGTCTGGCACCATGTTCCAAGAGCTTGTGGAACAAGCCACGGTGATTTCTACGTATTGCCTGACAGATGGGAGTCATTTGCGACGTACCATAGGGAGAATTTATATCCGCGGTTCCGTTCATGTAATGAATGATGTGTTCTACAGCCTCGTCGAATCCGCCCACAGCGGCGTAGTAGAGCGGTGTGCGTCCTTCGTGATCGACACCGGAAGCGAAAGAAACATGTTCCATCTCTTTACCTAAAAGATTGAACGTACGACGCATTTGAGACTTGTAGCGATCGCCATGACGGATAAGTAGAGAATATCTATCTGATCCGTCGATTGCAGCCTTGACCATTTCCGGAAGTCCATATAAGATTGTCGCACCGTCCGATGGAGGTTGACCAGGTGGATGTGAATGCAAATACCCTCGATCAGAAGTCGCAATTCCAGCACGTCGTGGATGAGGCGCAGTTTTTTCAATCAGCAGACGAAGCAGGTCTACCTCGTGGAGATACGCGGCTTGCTCCAGCGGAGTGTAATAATCCGAATAAGGTCCTTTCGAGTGAGCGTTCAGACCTTTCTCAAGCAGTATTCGAATGAGAAAAGGCTTCTTCCGGCAGATTGCCCAGTGCAATGGGGTGCCTCTACTCAAACGTTCCGCATAATGGTGAAATGAGGGTATCTCGACGGCAGCGTAATCACATATCTGCGCCCAGCAAGTAATAGTCATGAGCCCTCCTTTGGCAATCAATTTTTCCAGCATTGGCTTTTGTCCGTATTCTGTTATTGAAATGAGCCAGTGCATTGGAGTTTCGCCCCTGTTACTCATCACACACGGATTTGCACCCCTCTCCAACAATTGGTCCGCAATCCAATAAGAACCTGATCGCATGGCGCAAAGCAAGGCTGTTTCTCCTTCTTGATTCCGTTTATCTATTTGAAAGCGGTATTGGTCGAGGAGGGTCGGTATCAGGTAATCAAGGTCCAAAGAAGCCGCCGCGTGAAGCAAATTATCACCGTGCAGATTAACAATGATAGAGTCCGACTGCTCCGTTGTACTCTGAAGGAGGTCTTCAATCCAGCCAAGTTGATTCCTATCGCTAAAGCGCCAGCCATTGAGACATTTGTTATTCCAAAAGAAGGATGCACCAACGCCACAAGTCTGCTGTCGAAGGCTTGTTCGAACACTTTGGGCCAACTCACCACCAACAACTTTGAGATCCTCGTAGGCGGCCACCGACCCGTAGACCGCCGCTTCATGGACCTTGCGAACGTAATCGATGTCATCCGGGACATTCCGTTCAAAGGCGTTGTATATGCGATAGATTATTCCACCGGCCTCTTTGTTTCCACGCCGTGCGGCAACGGCCAATTCGTCGAGGCCAGCGTTAATGCTATGGTGCATATCGGAGCCCATACCACTGATGAGACATGCAGTATTCCCAAGGTGGAGACCGGTAAATGGGGTAACATTGACGTCGTCTCTTGAGGCTCGCTCCATCCGATGCCGGAAGATGAAGTCACTAACTTGAGGTTGCAGCTTCCTCATCGCTATCCAAGATATCGGATGCTATAATGGTGAGCCGGAACCAACGATTAGATCATTGACCAAAAATACTCACGCCATTTGTGGCGGCCTGTCGAAAAGTTCTATTTGTATCGAAGGAAAGCTTCTTGGGCTCGACAGTAGGACTATTATGGTTAAGCAATTCCATCGTTTTAGAGCAAAGGGACAGACATACCACTGATAATTCTGTCCCTCTGCAAGGTGGACAAGTGCATTTGCAAGACTACGCTCCTGAGGAGATATACACAAACTATTCTCAAAAACAGAGACCAGCCACCCAAAACACGAACTTTGAATGAATTGCGACGTTGCGTAGAGCGCGGTTTCGGGAAGGGCTTGGGAGAGTAATTCTGGTAACAATCTGATTCGTGACGAATCAAGATCATGATGGAGGAAAGCTTTTCGAATCCTCAAAATCACGTTCCAGTTGAGAGATTTCGCGCGCGACACAACCTGATCTTGTGATTCAAGTTGCTGTAATCGACTTTCCTCAAGCCTATGCAGCTGAGAAGACAGCCGTTGAGCTTCTTCGATGGTCCGGGGCAAGCTCGGCGCTGGGTCGGTAAACAGAGGACAAAGAGGATCTAGGCCATCGCAATAAGTGCGCCAAACCATCAGTCCAAAGGAGTACGTATCAGCTTTGTCCAAGGCTATGATGCTCTCACCAGAGCGGACCTCCGGTGCGGCCCATAGTCGAGTACCCGGGGGCATGAAGTTAAATGAGCCCTGAAAGGATAAGTGCGATAGACCAAAGTCGGTGAGCTTCGCAATGTACCCACTTCCAGCCGCCGCGTAGTGGAGTAGAACATTTTCTGACTTTACATCTCCATGGCTTATGCCGCACTCGTGCAAAAAGGTTAAAGCGATCCCAACCTGCCAGCAAATGAGTCTCTTCTCCTCAACGTTAAGCAGATGATCCTTCTGGAAGCTGGCGAGACTGCCGTGATCCGCATAGGTGAGTATCGGAATTGGTATTCTCTGGTTGACGGAATATCGATTGTGGCCCCAAGCAAAGCCCAACAGCTTCGGCAAGAATGGATGCTTCCATATTGGCTCATGGAGAAGAACGAAGAATTCCAGGAGTACGCTCGCGAGATTCCTTTCGTTGCGCTCTCCTGGCGCCGCGTGTCCATCCGCTGCAAACTCAACCTCAGGTATCTTATATACCACCATCGGTGGACAGCGGTATCGTAGATTACCAGTTGTTGATCTGACAGTTATATTACCTTGTTGGCTGATGAATTGCGTTAATTGTGGCGGGTGAAATACTTTCTTCTTGGTGACTGTGAACGTAATTCCTTCGCCGATCTTCACAGATCTTGCGACACTTTCTGGTTCATAAAGCTCAGGTGGAAGTAGATTCTGGTAGGTATTTTGGTGAGCGAGTGAAGCGATCAGAGAGAGTTCTGGCCTTAATGAAATCGTCCTCGAGGGTTGCTGGGACGACATTTTGTGCTATGTAGCAAAGAACTGTCAAAACTGTTGCGTTGGTTAATTACGTTACTCTACCCGTTCTTGGTAAGACACTTGCAGATGAAGGGACCCGGACACGTGAATCGCTTAACTGGTGCCAACGTCTTCTGGACTTGAAATGGCTGAACTACGAAGACATCCATCATCAATACACCCACCTCAGATTAACAATCTACTTCTCACATGCCTTTGATCTAGGCCTCGGGTAAAGTGAGGTGCCTTCGCAAAGAGGACTGCCATGGCTACAGGGCTTGATGTCGCCGCTGGCGTCACCGGATTAATTACCTTCAGCCTCAAAGCTATCAAGACATGTACGGCTGGAATCGAGTTGATTTCGAAAGCTCATAACTTCGCAAAGTATGCAGATCGTTTTCGGGCGGAATTGGAGTGGGAGAAACACAGGCTCGAAGAATGGCACGATTGCGTCTCTAGCGCTGAAATTGATCTTCTTTCGCAACAACGAACCTTAGACTGGATTCGTATAAAGGGTATTCTAGAACAATTAGAGATTGTACTCACTGATGGTGAGAAACTGGAGAAGGCGTACAATCTCAGGGCAGAGAATATCGCAGTTGGATCGGTAGGGGCAACAGAGTCAACAGAACATGATCCAGGGAGTTTATTCGATCGAATTCGGAGGAAAATGAAACCCACCTTAACAACTGTAACGGCACAAGCTATCAATTCCCGTACAAACCCCTGGAAAAGAGTTACGTTTGCTGTGAGCGGAGAATCGAAAATTGACTTGTTAGTGAAGGATGTAACGAGCTTGGTTGATAGATTATGGGACTGTTTACGGGAGAGTGACCGCAAATTTATGGTTCGAGCTCTACAGTTCCTCTTGCGACAAGGCATCGTCCAGACACCAAGCAGAGCTGGCTTCCAAGATCTTGATGGTGTCTTCCGGCCTCCAGTCCCAAGCCACTATTCCACAGAGATCCTGGATACGATGGAAGTCCTCAAAAATCTCAAGGAACTAAGGTTAAAACTAGGAGTCGACTTGGTTGGGGACGAAATTCACTTGAACAAGGCAAGCCCAACCATCAAGGTACCTCGCCAACTTCGGGTCAAGAGTGGGGAAGTAACTGCCCACACGGTTTTGTCATCAACTCGCGAACTGGGAATGTACAAGGACCGAAATGTTCTCATCGAATGGAAGCCTTTCGACAAGACTTTTGCGGACAAACTGGAACATCGAATTGAAACGTTGGCGCTCTTATTGAGTGAAGCAACGGATACGTCCTTGGGATCATTGCCATTCCTTGGATTCTTCAGAGACTTTGGAATTGATCGTTACGGATTCGTATTCGAACTCCCCTTCGCTTCGAATCTGGTAGCGCACGAACAAGCTTACAGAGTGGTGACTTTGCTAGACAGGCTTTCAGTTGGGAAACCTTCATTCGAGGAACGTCTTTCGATAGCACTTTGTCTTTCTCGAGCATTACGACAACTCCACACAGTTGGCTGGTTGCACAAAGGAGTTCGTTCAGATAACGTTCTATTTTGCTCTGTTGAGACATTTGATAAGACGCCAACAATGAAGGGGCCATATCTTGCAGGTTATGGATATGCCCGAGCTGCTAACATTACGGAATTCTCAGAGCCAGCTGCTCCCGGCAGCTCTGCTGCGACAGCAATTTACAACCACCGAGGTAGTGTTTCGGGTCAAAGCTACCGAAAATTTTTCGATATTTTTGCTCTGGGTTTAATTCTCGTGGAACTCGGTCTATGGAAGAAACTGGATACTATTTTGAGCGACCTAAGCCCAGGTTGGCGAATGGAGATCGAGAAGGATTCTCTTAACCCTGTAATGATGGCAGGTTTGAGAGACCAGATACTCTCGGACACCGGTACTAAGACTGTCCAGTCTGAACTGGAGGCCAGCTGCCCGCCAAAATATGTCATAGCTACGAAGCGATGTCTAAGTATGGCAGAGTTGGCTCCTACTTACTTTGACGAGATTGAGAACTCCATAGAGATAGAAACTGCGGTTGTCGATGATTTAGCAGGATGTTGTCAAAGAGATTAAGGGCCAACCAAGGCATCGCAAGCCGCGACCAGCTATCGCATCCAAGTGCGCAAGCTGGACTAAGTGCGCGACAGCCTTCAGATTCTGTGTTCTGCGTCGCGGCGGGATGATGCATTGGATGGTGGGTAGCCGTCTACGGTCTATCCGATGTTCGCCGACACAGCAGCTGACATCATCACAGATCCCGACGTTGTTGAGGTTGCCAAAGAGCTGAATGGACTGGCACTTGCTCTGGTCACTGCCGGTGCTTATCTCGACCACCTGTCGACGAGTTTTGCAGACTGCCTGTATCTGTATAAGGACGAAGACTAATGAGAAGGACTTTAGACAAAGGCTTCTAGAACCAATTCCACTTTTGAGTGAGCCATCGCTATTACCATTGCTGTTGGCAAACTATTGTTTAACCAGGTGTCGCGCATGTACCCTGTATAGCCTCAACTCTGCCAGCTCAATGTTGTTCAGTTATCGCTCAGGTTAGGGCGGCAGCGGCTCAAGTTTAACCCTAGACTTGGAATATATCACTTTCTATAGGTACGATCGATTATATAGGTATTAGTACGATTCGAAGGTTGATAGTTCCCCCCCTTTGGCCAAGCGAGATCCATATTTTGACACGTACTACTGTAAGAAGCTACAGTAGCTCCGAATACTTGATATCACGTGACGCCTAACAGTGAGCCCGTAGGAGACTCTCCTGGAATCTTAAAGACCTGAGATTCGTTGAGCTAACGTCATTATAACGTTCGTACTGATGGCCTCAGCAATGTGGAAATACACTTGGGAAACCAAACAATGTCCCCATCTTATATTGGTTCCGGAGTGGCGCTGCGATTGAGTAAGAAGTGAAAGAAGCGAACGAAAATTACCGTAAGCTCACCCTATCTTTTAACTACTTGCTACCGTCTGCAATGATCCGCTTCGATACCGTCACACTGGCCAGAGATATTCTCCTTTACAACACTGCATTGCTGCATCTAATGCGCCTCCAGTCCATAGTATGCTCGATATCAATGGAGCCAACTACGATTTCAGATATCGAGTGGATCTAGATGGCGACTATGGGCCATCGTGACAATCCTTTGCTTCTCCCTGGCGGAGCCCAATTTTTCGTCCAGTCGGCAATCGGAGTTTGTCGATCACTGGAACACCTTTTTACCCGTAAACTCACTAACCAAGATACCACTATGGGATTGCTAATGCCAGTTACGGTGGTATTCTCATTTGTTAGACATGGCGAGATGCTGGTTGCGTGGTTCAGGAGAATTATCGATGCGCTCTCATGGTCAAAGAGATCTTCTTAGAGACTTGATTACTCTACAGCAGTACAAGCCAAATTCACGATGGGCTAGAAAAAGAACTCTGATTAAATCATAACTCATAGAGTGTACAATTTCCACTCTTATTAATTAAGAGTGTTCCATTTGATCATCCGTGTTCTGCGATCTGATCTTCTAATACCCAATTCAGCATTGCGCTGATCCCAGAGTGCCACCAGATGCTGAGAACTAGCTGTCTTCCGATGGCCTTCGCTACGTGTGCATTACAGTTCATTAGTTATTCATCATTGAATTTCAAGCATGGGAGGCCCTCTGCCGTTGGCCCACCCACGCAATCAGTCGACGGTCGTTACACAGTGTTACAAATTTCTGAATGGACTCTTCACAATTTTCCGCTTCAGTCGAATGATCTTACGATTTTCAAATAATGGTGATGACCATTTCTGGGCCGGTCAAGAACTCTGTTTGCGAGGGCAGACTTCTGAACCAGCCAACTCGATGGTACGTATTCGTGCCCTCTCCTGTCAGGCTGAGAACAATACCCAAGGCAATCTTCTCATCATCTCGTGAATCGGTCCTCAAAAGTTCTTTGGAAGTGTCGCCATTGATATGATCGCTGTCGGCGGTTTTGGGACGGCAGGCAACCGATCCGATGGTGAAGAATGTGTACTCCGGGTAATAGCTTGAACTCATGAATGGCGCTTCATCCAAAACAACCTCGGTTTTCCTTCTGAAATTGGTGCTTTTCCCTTCAATGATATCTTTTACCACGTGGTCACTGGCCTCGTTGACAATCCCTCGCAACGTAATGGAAGCACTCTTCAGCCTTCCGAAAAGATTGCGCATCTTAACGGGAACGATAGCGTAGCTCTCGCGGACTGCAAGCACAGAGAAGTTCTTTTTACTCTCGACATCAACTTCGACAGGCGAATCCATCGACAACCAAGACCAGGTAGGCGCTCGCCAGGGACCGTTGTCATGCTGATCAATGCCGGAACCGGTAGGACCTGTAATCTTCCAGAGAAGATGTGTTGGTAGCCAGCAGCTCCACATGCCTGCCAAATACTCTCCGTCAATGAATGGTTCAAACTTCATCGCCAGGCCTGCAAGCGCAGGAAGCTTGTCATCAGATCTGCTCAACTCTCGACGGGAATACTCTCTGATCAGATCCTCCCAACGAGCCATTGTGATCGAATCTGAGTGGAGCGCCGTTTTCGGTTGCTTTGGTCCTGAACCTTCAGCGAACAACCGTCGAAGTCGTGCCATTTCAGTTTCACCAGTCTCGCAGATTTCAGCCTGGATGCCACTGATGGTTTTGACGCAAGTCGCACACGCCCAAACTACTTCAAAGTCCCCGTAGAAGAGAAGCCGAGTCGACAGGAGGTCTTCTTGCAAAGTCCACGTCCGGTAGTGGATTGGTTCTCGTGTCGTGGCAGAACCTCGTTGAAATAGCATAATGTGGTCTCGGTATCCCGTTGGGCTGAATATTGGGATCTTAATAGGTGGAGTGTAAGCTCGTGATTGCAGTTGTCTTTCATGCAGAAATCCATCTGCACAGGTCTTTGCCGTTGCAGCGGATATCGTTACATAGGCATTGGCGAATATGCCTCCCATCTTCTCCAGCTCTTGCTCTCTCTCCACTTCATCGTCCTGAACAATGCAAAGACGGTCGATCCAAATATATCTCAAATTCAGTCGCCGGGTGACGGTGATCGCATCCTTAATGGTCTGAGGTAGGTTGTCGAATATGATCCGATTGGAATGTTGCTTTACATTTTCCGAGGTTGTAACCACTTGTTCCTTCCATGAAATACCCCAACAGTAACTCAAACATGCATATTTGCCGGGAACGCCATCGCTGAGGTGTAGTCTCGGATGTATATTACTGACATCGATGACTCTTTTCGGAAGAGGAGTTTTCTTCAGCTTGGGACAAGAACCCGAGGAGTGATGCTTTACGCAGTCTTGGAGCCATCGAGTTGCCTGCTTGAAGCTCCGTTCAGATGCAACATCTGCCTCGGGCGGCTTTCGGCGTATGATAGGCCATGTTGTGCTTCCTGGGTATGCGACCAAGTCAAATACCACTGATTTGACCTGTAAATTTCTTGGATGATGAAATGCAATTGTGCGTTCCCTTGGATCAAACGAGAAGGGAAATTCCAATTCATTCTTGTTCTTCTCGAACGCTTTGTTTGGACTTGCCAGGTCCGTTCGGAATACTCTTTTCAGCGTTACACAGAGTCCACATCCTTGGCGGCTGGTTGATTTGAATGAATCTTTCGAGATATGGTGTACTCGTCTCACGAATCCCAAACCATCATCCGCAGGGCTCGTATGGGTTGTGAGAAGACCAAGTGTATCTTCGCGCAAAAGTAATTCGGCGCAAGCTGAACAAACTTTGTCTAAAGACCTTTGCCTGTCGGCCAGAACGTAGACTCCAGTGAGCGGTGCATTGGATGGACTTGTCGACAGTTCAGCCGTCGATGTTCTCGGACTAAATCGTTGAAAGTTTTGCTCTGTCAACGCGATCTTCTCCTTATATTTTCGAGGAGGCATTACGATATTGAAAGAGTCGACATTGATGCTTGAATTGTCGAGTTCGATGTCTTCATTGAAATTTAAGTCATGGCGAAGCACAGCCACCATCCATCTCCCGTCACCCCCTGCACGCCGTGAACGAACCACGTAAAATATGGCAGAGGTTCTGAAGGCAGGTCGACCTCTGATTATCCTATGGCGGTTGCGCCTCTTTGATGGTCCATTCTCTAGAAAGTTTCGTACTATTAACGGGACCTTGCTTGCCCTTTGCAATCTCCATTTCAAGCCTAGACACTAGAATTTATCAGTCATTCTTCCGTTCTTATTCACATCCACACAAGGGCGATAACATAAATAAGAATGGTAATCCTGAGTCTAAAGTCGATTGCTGATGTTGACGCTTGTTATGTACCACGTCCGGCAAAGGCAGCAGCTATGCGTAGATTCTCAGAATGATTGCGATTTCTTTATTGATCTGTGTAACTTGGCTACCACCTAAAAAGATTGCGCGTAATTGGTCTGACTAAAACATAATACCTAGAGCGTCGTTCAACCCGTGTGTTTGAATCGTGACGCGGGGGACGCTCATAATCACTAAGATACGGAGAGTCAGGTCTCTCACTTCTCCTGCTGCGATGCCGATCATCACGTCGTCGCTCATCACGTCGTCGCTCATCACTTCGTAGCTCATCACGACGAGGATCCATTTCAGTTGCTGGCTCCGACCATCTTCTACCCATTCCGGCTCCAGGAGGTGGAAGTGGCGGACCATACCAAGAATCTGGGCGTTGTTCTTGTCGTGCGTATGCCTGCTGCGCTGCCAACTCAGCTTCCCTTCTCCTTCCTTCACCTGCGCTCTGTAAGCGACCTTGAAGTGCCATGCGCTCCCTCTCAAGAATTCTCAACTCCTCTTCCTCTTCCTCAATCGCCTTACGCTCTTTCTCTTGACGCTTACGCAATTCTTCAGTGAGGATACGTCCTGCAGTTGTTTGCTCAATAGTAGCTCCTTTCTGCATTTCCAATAGGATGTTTAGAATGGGAGTATCCAATTTCGACCTGCACATCTCGACAACCTGCTTTGCAGTATTGTAGTGCTGCCCCATATTCTCATCCCAGCGTGCGTAATGAGCACCCTTCTCAATCATGCCGAGCCAGAAATCTGGTGAGGTATTGAACTCGACTTCCCTGGTAAAGGTTGCGGCCATCGAGGCTGAAGGTACTGTGCCCCACATTGAGGTAACCAGTTTGATATTCTGGAAGTAGTGTTCTCCACAGACGGCTTTTAACATGCGGAGGTTGATCATCGTAGACCCAGTGATTTTCTTCTCTATGATGCGATGTAGGTAGATAACGGCGATGACTTTTTGCTTTCTATGAGAAATGTAGTTGATGATAGATTCGAGGACCTCCATATCCGGCCTCCGAAGATCGTTGAAACCGGGAGTATCTATCAATGAGACGCAGGTGCCGTCGTTGCAGACCAAGTCGAAGCCTTCCGGCGAGGTTGTACCTGGTGCGATCAGCTGAAGTTCCATTCTCATTCTCTGCACATACACGGATCTAAGCTATGCCCGATTCTCACGGCCTTTCCTGTCGCAGCAGCGATGAATGATGATTTTCCCGCTCCAGTGGACCCCATCACCAACATTGCATATTCGGCATCGCTTCTTGGAACACTCCTCTCTTTTCATAAGTTGCGAGTCAGCCTATGCATGGTATCCTTGAGATCTGTCTTACAGCGTGGACGAACCTGGGTTTGTAACTTCGCGAAGGGGATCATCTCTCTCTCTGCTTGAGCCTGGCTTGGGAGGAAGAGGAGGAGGTTCTCTCCTCGACATGTTGTCTGTCGTTCCTCTTCTACTAATTCCGTGTGAGAGGTCCCTTTGTGGGAGATTCGGATCAGTATCCGCGTCAATCAAGCTGCTCTCGCTGACGTCGACGTAATCAGCACTGGAAGCGGTTGCTTGTTGGTACGTCGGCAAGGAGACTCCGAGCTCAAATGGGGATTGGCTCTCCATCTGACTGTGTAAAGTACCAGATCAAGGTTCGGAGGCCACTCTGATGGCAAGCCGGAAAGTGTGGTAAAACTAGAGTGTCAAGAGTTCGTTCAGGAAAGATTCTAGCTTCTGCTGCGCCTGGCAAGAAGCAATCTACTTGTTGTAGGATGCTTGAAACTAGGCAAGATTGGAACCTTTCGAGAGATTTACACATTTCTGGAGCCTGCTCTGTGATTCGATTTTGGACCACTCACGCCCGTACAACCGCGACTTTTTCACAGCGATACGCAGGTGCCAAGGCTGGTTGGGAGCGTTTGATTTGTAAGTGACGGCGAGGCGCATCGACTTTGATGCAGAGCTCCTGATCGGATTCGGCTGATAGGATGAACAAGGAATTTGGGAGGCAAAAGTAGCGGCCTTCCGCTACTCTATGACAGTTTTGGCCGAGGCTGAGAAGGCTGTGAGTCGTTCATATTCAGCTCATGCAAGCCACACCACCAATCACGGCGGTCAGCCTCGTTCTAGACTGTTATTGCTTTTCCGCAGAGCCGCATTAAAACAAATCGGGAGTGAGGCCGCTTCGAGTATGTGACAGCTTCTCGTGGTGGCTTGCAGCAGATCTCGACTGCTTTCCTCATACAGCAGCGGTTCCACCAATTGCCATGACATGAGCCCATCAACCTGCTCCCAGCAGTCCCGAACGTGATTGCTTATTGCTACGGTGCGGCAACCCATTGGCATCAGGCGCCTCATATCGGTGCTCTAGCCATTTGGCTAGTGGTGTCCCACCGTGCCCACCAACGGAAGCAGAAGGAGGATGCCCGTTCGGATATCACTAGCACCGGTACTTATACGCATAGCCGCAATAGCTTCCCGTCGTAACAGGTGGCCAGATGACCACGCCTGCCTAGAATCCTAGCGCTCTCCCCAGCACCTCTCTCAACAGCGACAAGGCTGACTGCAGCGCCGAGCTGTGTAAGTCTCCCGAGGCGCAGAATTGAGGTATTTTTGATATGTAACCGATTTCACATTGCCGGGTTCCGAGCCGATTGCTTGTTCTCTTCTTTGGTTCCTGATCTTCCCTTCGGTTGTGCAGGTCTAAAGGTCGGCAGAAATCTCAGTTACAAACCGTTCACCAGCTTCCCTATCTCTCTTTGATTCAGGTTTTCTTCCTTTGCCCACATAGTGAATAAGCTACGTCAGCCATGGGTTCAAAGGAAGATTCTATTTTGATCGCAGTGCTCGGAGTGACCGGTGCCGGCAAGACAACCTTCATCAACAAAGCAACCGGGTCATCGTTGACGGTGGGACATTCCATCACATCCTGTAAGATAAGTCGCCAGTTAAGGTGGAAGACACTAATCTGTTGCACAGGCACAAAGGACATCGCATACGCAGATACGTACATTGATGGAAAGTACGTTCGACTCATCGATACGCCGGGATTCGACGACACAGAGCGAACAGACGCCGATGTCCTCGAGGATATTGCGAAATGGCTTGAAGCGACGTACAGAGCTGGCATCTTGTTGACAGGTATTATTCTTCTACAGCCTATCAGCAACAACAAAGTCTACGGTAGCGAAGCCAGACGCACCAGGCTGTTCAAAAAGATATGTGGACCAAACTCGTTTGGAAACGTGGTAATCGCAACAACAATGTGGAGTGAAATGCAGAACACCAACGTCGGGGAGCAGCGTGTTCAAGAGAGAAAAGGATCCACAGACTTTTGGGGAGATATGGTCAAGTTCGGAGCACAAGTGGAGAAACATCATGACAACAAACAATCTACACACAGAATCATCAGACTGCTGCTGAACAAGCGAAAGACCCAGCTTCAGATGCAGACCGAGCTCGCTCAGAATGACGGAATGCTACATAGCACTTCAGCTGCTCAACAGCTGTATTCCGACTTGGGTGCCGCCAGCGCGAAAGAAAATAATAGACTGCAAGAGCTGACCCGAGAACTGCAGTCGGCTCGAGAGGAAAGGAAAGAGTTGATGCAGGAACTTCGAGAGCTAAGGCAGAAAGTAATCGATCTTGAGAGGCAGAGAGACAAGCTAGAAAGCGTGCGGGTAAGTCATATCCTCTCATCGCCCCACTCCAACGCTGAATGGCTGAATCATGCAGTTGGACTCTTCGGAAGATGGCGGCAATACGGCAGCCTGGTTGACGGCTCTTGCTGCTGTGGGAAGCGCAGCGGCTGTTATAGCCCCAGTGTTTTGTGCAATGATTTGAGCACGCCATCGAATAAGGCGACATGCTGACTGAGAATTCAAGAACCCGGGCACTACACGGTCGGCTGTCAATGTCAATGCAAAGCACAGCGATACCGCGGCTGCTGTTGGATGTTGCGCTTGTCTTACTTGTGCTCTATGCTGCTGTTGTACTGTGATGTAGGCATGAAATTTCCTGGAGTAAGATCGAGTATTCTAGAAGAAAGCTGCCCGCTCTTTAGAAAGTTCCGTAGCGTTATCTTAACATCCCACGGCAATACGGAGTAAGTTATGGTCTGATGCTTTCTTTTCAGGTTCGGACCGAAGCAGTCGCAACTTAACCTCCACGGCTCCCAAGCGGTTTCATTGATGCAAGAAAAAGAAAGAACCTAATGCCATCATCGCCATCGTCAGAGACATCTTCCCAAAAGCTCCGGAAAGGGTTTCTTTCAGCTGTTGAGAGTGCAAACAACGCAAGGCGCGGTGTGAATTCAACCTCCGTGTATCATCCTGTGTCTTTCGTGCCAGCGTCGTGGGTTATCATGTGTAGTCCAAGAGTATTCGCACAATGTTGACGGCGGTCATGGTGAAGAGCTCTTGTCCTTTGGCCTTCTTATTTCAGCCTCAAAGTACGAGTTGAGTTGAAGTCGGATGTTGTGTCCGATGTACGTAGCGCTGAAATTTCTCTGGGTACTCTTCTGTGCAGCTAAGTTCGCAGAACGTGACTAGAAATACGCTACTGTTCAGGAGGGGGCCTGCAATTGGCGTGTACGGAGTAGGCTTGCTGATTTGCCGCTAAAAACCACGTCACAAACCGCCGAAAAAATGACGGTCGGCCCGTCATCTGGGTGTTTAATATGGTATGAACGGACTTTGGATCTCAATTATCTGCTATCATTACGGCCTTCTATCCGCAGCTTTTCTTCTAAGTCTATGGATTTTCTGTCTTTTCTTACGTCTTCTCTTACTTCTCGACTATCATTTGCCTCTTTGACGCGCTCCTCAACTAGATTAGTCTGGCACATATTCTGCAACTCTCGTCGTTGTCCGGGAATTGTTAGGGCAGGAGCGGTGGTGACGGTTATATCTTAACCTTCCACACCATTTGTACTTAGGAACAACATCGAACAACTCATTACAATCTTCATTCTGCTCATAACCGGAATCGTCAGCTCGAATCTACTTTTCGTACCCGTACCTTGGCCCGCTTCGGGCTCCGTCCAGCCTCTCTGATTCCCTGCCCTCGTTCTGAGCAAAGCAACAACGACATTTTTAGGTGATGCCTGCTACGGAATCAGAACAAGAATTGGCCTTCCCCTCATATTGGGATGCTCGATGTCAGGACTACGATGGTGATGAGCCTTCTCATGAGTGGTACGAGTCTTTCGAAGGCCTGAAACAAGTCTTCCGTAAATACGTCTTAACACCAAAATCCCCTGATACCAATCCGCGGATGATTCACCTTGGAAGCGGCGACAGCGTGGGTGCCTCTCATGCTATCTTTGAAACAGTTCGATTAACTGTGATGTTATTCGAAAGACCATACCCGCCCATCTCAACGCACTAGGCTACGAGGACCAAATCTATATCGACTTTTCAAGCGTCGTGGTGCAGAAAATGTCACAAAGACACGCTAATAGGCCCGGCATCAAGTGGATAGTTGGAGATGTGCGTGACATGAAGGAGATTGGAGACGTAACGGTTGATGTCGCATTCGACAAGGGGACTTTGGATACGATGATATCCGGAAATCCCTGGGATCCACCCGACACAGTCAAGGAGAATACTAAACTTTATATTGATGAGGTATACGCAACTGGAATACATTTGTGAAACTGATATTGATTCAAATCTAGGTGTTGCGTATCCTGAAGCCCAATGGCGTATTCCTCTACATCATTTACAGGCAACCGCACTTTATGAAGAGATATCTTCTTCGGGACGGTAGCTGAGATTTAACAGTTGATCAACTGAACGATGGAGAGGGATCCTTTGATTATTTTGCATTCATCATGATGTCACGGTAGACCTCTCACCGCCTCCGCTATGGGACCTAAAAGGACGGGTAGTATCTGCAGACTTGCCTGCAGATACCCGGAGGTCTAACTATATAACAGCTCGAAGCTCTTCTGACACATGAGTAAATTTTGACGGTGCTATAAAGAGTGTACGGCTAGATACCATTGGCTTGAGTTGTCCTTCGCAGAGATCATGTAAGAAAGCTTGTTATGAGCAGCGAGCCGTGATCGTGATGGTTATTATTGAGTGATTTTCGATGTTGTTGCTAAGTACAAATGGTGTGGAAGGGTAAGATATAACCGTCACCAGCCGACTCTACCGCACCTGCCATAACAAAGCTTTACGTCATATGGCTGAATATTATAGAGTACACTCCATGACCGCAGCGTTTTTCTTTTCCAGTAGTAGATGCTCGGTCAAACTGCGCCCAGACAGCCGCTTTCTCCATGTACCTCTTCCATTACAACGGAAGTAGGCTGAGTACAATAGGCTATAAGAACAACCTCGCGTAACCATCTCCTGCGGCTCCAATTCCGGTCGTCAACTATGCCCTTATTCGACAAGGACAGAAGCATTTTCCCTTCTCAAAGTCTGAGTAGCGATTGGGAGCGAGAGAAATCGCCGATTTTCTCCAAGCGGTGCTTAATGTAGTTGAATTCGAGCATTGGTATGGGACATCCACATCAGCCTACTTTAAGTACAAGCCTCTCACCTTAGAATGAAATCAATCCGACATCTCAAGATTCATTTTACAACGAGAATCAGTTGTACAACGCGCCATGTCTACATCGACCGACCTGTTATGAAGAAACGGCCTGAGCTGAGCGGTGATAGGAATTATAAAAAAGCAGTGGGTGAGCAGTGGGAGAGCGATTCTATTAAATTAGAATACTATCTCCATCGAATTGCGAGTGGAGGAAGTCCTGCCACTTCATGTCTTGATCCTTTGCGTTTGCTGTAGCGGCCCAGAAACGGGTGCTCAAGTCCGCCACCTTATCCCATGCTACCAAGCCGGTTCTTTTCATGAATCCCTTGAGCAAATTCTGTATACTTCTTTGCTCTTCTGTGGTAGTGCATTCAAATGCCATGATCACGACAGGCCAAACCAAGGGCGAAAATGGCCCGTCGGTGCATTGACTTGCCGCTTTGAGATGATCCACGCACAAAGACACCAAAGGCTGAGCATCGGCTTTGGTAGTTTGTCTTATACTTCGCATGAAATGGATGATCGTAGCGTAGTGGAAGAAAGAAGAAAGATGATGTATCAATGTAGCTTCCTGGGATGACGTCGACACCGGTGGCGGAATGGAAAGTAATAGATCGACTTCCAGCTGATCGATATCTGGAATAAAAGGATCAGTACCCTGCAAATGTCTATCTTCGCGCCTCGCGTTTGCAACCTCCGCTGCTTCAGACACCAATCGATGCTGGGAGTGAAGTGAACTATTCATAAGCTGTATCACTTTCAAGGTGGACAGCTGGAGACCGAATACTGAATCTAAGCAGTACAACTCATCGGGATGATCAAATTCCAGTGGTGAATGAGAAATATTGGGTTGATCCATAGCTGTGGCTAACTGGGATTGAATGATAATGGCGAGGCTGGCGAATATCTGGTACAGTATTGAGGATGATTTGGATTGGCACCAAAACTTCGAGTCGACTTTCCGAAGCCAGTGGCAGGCACCTTGGATATGAACTTTCCAGAAAGTGGTGCCAACCGTAATTGCTTCATTGACGCAACACAAGATGAAAGAAGCTAATATTGCAGTGAGATAGTGCGGTTCTGTCGAGAGAAGGCTACGTCCGAGATGGTGTAAAGCCATATTGTGGTGTTCTGCGCCAATAATTGCCCAATCGATGTTGCGCCATTCCTCTCTAGCCGAGCTTTGACTGACGTGGAATGCGGACGCGGAACAGATCAGGTGAAAGACGGCCAGAGATGGGGATGAAGAATCTGGAGGACATTGAGTGCCGGCAAGAGCTATAGGCATCAGAACATTCCGAAATGGATTTCCGATGCCAGGAATAGGTATTAGTGCATCACAGAGATGCAAGTCCCAATGTTCTAGTAATCGTCTCTGAAGTGAAGACTCCTGCAACGAGCTAGTCGTAAAGCCATCGAGCCTCAACAATGTAGGATTACCACGGCACAACGACCTTTCCTGATGGTTATGGTCGCGGGATGAAAGGTCGGATGTAAGAATTTCAAGTGAAATTTGGGAGTTTCCTTCACTACCAGAGCCTATACCGAGTTCAAGGTTGATTCCATTGTGCTCAGAATACTCGTTGCCTACGTTGGGCGAGGTTCTGGGACTTTCGTCCTGGGTTGTTGGAGGAAAGAGAACATGCGGTATTAAGGAGCTATGGCGACGCGTGATGACGTCCGGGTAGTCCCAAGATGTAAGAGTCTGGTCCAAATGGTGAAGAGAGAGGTGAATGTCCCAAGGGATCCCCATAGAAGGTATTGCCGGAGCGCTTTCGGTCGTTGAAGCTTCTCGAACCTCATGATGTAGCGGTAAACCATCCGCTCCATGAGAGGATGTCGCGACACCCGACTCGATGATTAGATCCGCGTCATCATCTTCCATGCTCTCCAACGTGAAGGGCAATAGCTGCGGATCGCCCGTCTCACGTGCTGAGATCGAAAACGATCCGGATGCGCTGGCCAAAGTATACGGGGGAGCAACCGAGCGCTTGGCAGGCGCGTTTACCGAATTCCACGACAACCTCACCTCGTATCCTTCACAATGAAAGCCACTGTTTGCGCATCGTGCACATGACGGCCGCGCTTCGTCGCACTTTACATGCCGAGAGCGGCATGTCCAACAGCCTGTAAATGTCTTGCTTCTCGATTTGGTTGCGCTTGGAGTCTTCGAGTTTCCCGCTCTCGCTGCCCGCATGGTGTCTCAGCGTACAGTTTGTCGCAGGTAGTTCATCTGATCTGATTTACAAATGAATGGTGAAGCTTGGTAGGCTGCAGTTGCGTAGAAACTTCTCCCACTTTAAGGTTTGTGAGCCAACCAGGGCTAGATTCGCCGACCAAAAATGGACCAATCGCTGCAAAGCTCCCAAATCCTTTCAGCACTAACCACGCCGAATTTAGAAAGACACAGCGAGGACAGGCCGTGTAAAGTCATTCGTTGAGTATTCCTGGCTCTGTTCGTCATGCTTATCTCTAAATACTCCATAAGTCATTAATATCGAATTGATTACTCAGCCAAAGAGAAAGCCTAGAAGATGGCAACAGAGATTGCTGAACTTGAGGTGCAATGCCGTTATTGTGCAGTTTCGTGGTACAGAATGATATGCGCCGTCAAGAGGTATGGCAAAATCGATATCGTATCCAATAACGCCTGCAATGGCATGGTGCCTTTGTGGGAGAGCTTACACATGACCTACGGGGCAAAGTATTGCATACAACCTCAAATTTACCAACGTTTCTGCTTCGAGCGGTGGAAGTGAAAGATGGCTCCACTTCAGCCGATCCAAATTAAGAGAGATGAAAGGCAGCGGCGGTCGAGACACTATCCTATACCCATGCCTGCGAATGAAGGCGTCATTATCAAGCCACTACTTACGCCCGACCAAGTTCGGAACATCAACAGGGAAATTGAACCAATCATAGACACTTTGGACGTGGGATCAAAGCATGAGGACGGGTGGACGAAGGAGCCAAAACACCAACCGTTTGACAAATCTAGTTACCCACAGCGAAACCTTTCGAAAGAAGATCCCTTACTACGATTTGAAATACGGCATCCATGCAAGAAGTCTTTACAAACGACTCCGGAATCTACTGCATGAATATGGCCTAAGTTCTTGAAATTGGACCTGAAAACCAAGCCTAGACTCTTTACCGCGATCAGATGTAATATCCGATTTTCACTCAGACTGTCACAGGAGTACCTGAAGCTTGCATCAACCTTCTCCCCGCATTGAGCGAGTCTAGAGACGAGAACGGGGCGATCGCGTGATTCCAGGAAGCCATATCTGATCTGACCCGCCGCATAAGGGCTCCCATGAAGACGCTATTCCTACAGAGATGGAAGCAGCAGATGCCTGTTTTATAAGGAGCAAAGGTTTTCCCTAGGGTCTTCAGATGGACGCTATCCATCGTGTGTGGCGCTATTCATGGGCTTGATTGTATTGTTTTGAGTGGAGTTAAGCATATTTCCCAGAACGAGCTTCTAATGGGTTGAATGGGATGACGTGTGATTTACAGGAAGTCAGATTGCTTTATCGTACTATACTACGACTAGATTGTAATCTAGCTTCTAGCTTTATACACAATTACTAGACTAAATCCAATACACCCAATTTTTGAGCCTCTATCCGACAAGGCGTTTCCAACAGAACTGTACAACCAGACTCCTATATTCTCTTCCAGAAGTGACATACATCGTCCATATTAAGAATCTCTTCCAGTATACCCAATGGTGCTTTAGAGCCGTAATTTCCCAGATCTACTATTCCTGTGCCGTGTTGGAATTCTGAAGGTGCCCTTTTGTCTTCCACAATATCGATTTGACACTGCGACTCCTTGTCCTCCATATCATGCGGTGCATTCTCTCTGCTTCCACATTGTAAAGGGTTCAACAGCTCCATGATGAGCTCTTCCTCTTGTGGGGTAACCGTGATCGAGTCAAGAAAGGTCTTAAAGGGCGCGAGTTGGTGAGCTAGAGCTGACTGTTCTGCTTCTTTGTTGAACTGGAGGTCTCGAGATGAATTTGGAAAGGATTCAAGGCGTCGGCGCTTGGTGCAGCTCGTCGTCCTTCGCTGTTGGATCATGCCGTCTTTTGTGCTATCGTAGTTGTCGTTGCGAGCCGACATATTGTCGTCTTGTAGAGTACGGCGTAGGAATTGGAACCACCAGTTTGAGTAGATCAAGGCGGGCCGATTGGTAGAATAGGTCGAGTTTGAGTAATATCTATTATGAGGATTGAGTTTGAAGTGTCCGAGCGGTCGGTCACCTTCCAGTTGCAATATAAGTTTTGAGAGCGCATAGCTTGATTGCGAAACAGTTCTTTCTCTAGTTTATTTACTGGTTGAAAATTCCTCCCCGCGCGCGACCTAACTATTTTTGGCCGTGTCGGAAGTCGGTGCAGCCACTTTCGATGAGAGTTCTCGTCTTGGCGAGAACTACATGCGGGATTAGGGAGTGATAAACAAAAAAAGCCCCGCTTGCCACGTTCCATAATCTGGGGTAAAACGGGAAACCCTAAATGTGAATTTTCACTCTCTACCTCTTGGCGTGCCTATTCTATCTTCACGGGCGTAGCATATTTCGCTATCGCAAGCTCCAATCTAGCCTAAAGGTTTTGCTTTTGATACTGCATCGAACTCTTCTACACTACTGTTGATGGTCCAGTTTCAGCCTGCTGAGAAATAGATTTTGAGACCCTTGCAATATCGTAGACGAGCCGAACGGCTCGCGGTGACTTTCCTATTCGGGCCGACTGAATCAGCACAAGTTCTCGAATTGAGTGATGGAAACGGCTTTATGTTTACGGAGGACCTATAATATGGCTAATGCGATTTGAGATATTGGGATCTAGACCGGCCATTGCGTATGATGTCTGGTTCCACCTGCTGATCGTTTCCTTTCTCATTTGATTTCTTCATTATTCGATGTATGTATGGCTGTTCACTCTGCCTCCCTCGACTCTGCGCAACGCCATTCAGCTCTGCCGTTGGACTTATCTCAAGCCTCTAGCATTACCTAAACTTCTTACCGTATTGTTGCAATGTCTCAGTTGCATCCTTTCTCTGGGCTCAAGGCGAACGAATCAGACAATCCAGCCACACCATATCCCAGCCATGGCCATGAAACACCAACCTGATCTTCAAGAGTGTCATTTTCGACGATCCTGATAAGGCGGCTACTCTCGAGTACATCCATGCAGAACATGAAAACCATCCTACGTGTCCAGCAATTGATAGAAAAAGCTTCGTCTGCTATTCCGAACCTAAAGACGTGCAAAACCAGATCTCTCGCGTCTTTTCCGATAGCCTATTCGCGGTGTTCAACAGCTAACTCCGGAAATGACATACCCTTCTAATCAGTTTCAAATCATCAGTTGGATAAGCTCGTATATGGTTCGGGTGATAAGCAGGAAGTCGAACGAATTGAAGCCTTCGTACATGCCGACGAAATATTCCAGGCAAACTTGAAGTTATCGATGTACCAGACGAGTCTTTGGTCGTCTGTGAACCTTGGGTTTATGGCAAGTCTGCTCGTTGTCGCTGGTCTCGTTTAGATTACTGATATGGATACAGGCAGCGATGGCATCGCCGCATCGGTGACAAATGGCAGCAGTACTAGTGCTTCATCTTTGTACAATACCCAGATAACTAGTCTCAAAGAGATTCGAACCACTACGCGCTACCGCTTCCTATCTCCCCGGCCGTAGATGTGATAGTGGGCAGAGTTGTTCGTATTGACGATCTCCCAACTTCGAAAGATGGCTCAGTCCCGAAAATGAGAGAGTACATCATTTCGCCACCAAATGAATACTTGCCCAAATACCAAAAATCTTCGAACGGATCTCAAGCCATTGCTTGTGGTTCAACCTGAGGGTACCAGTTTTACCGTCGTCGAAAATTTTAAAGCAGCTCATCTTGTTTCGTGGCAAAAGTCGCGGTTTCGAATCGACTTCAGTGGCAGAGAAAGTCTGGTCTCCTACGATGTGAGTATTCTTACCGCTCATGAAATTAGATCCTGATACGTTACTGACTGCTCCGTGGCTTTTGAATTAGATCAGTTACGATGGCCGATCAATCTTCTATCGATTATCCCTCCGGATATGAATATTTCTCATGCCGATCCTCATAGTCCATATCCAAGGAAGGCGGCATTCGATCTCGGTGACGGTGGTACTGGCTTTGTGGCCAACAATCTTCGTCTTAGTTGCGATTGCCTTGGGTCTGCAGTTTACATCTTTTTAATCCTAACAGTGCTTCGGTTGACGTTATGGAGAAGAAGAATTGTGATTGCACTTAGAAACAGGTGAGCAATCGATATGAATTTTGTGAAAAGACAAAGCTAACTTGGGGCTTCAAAACAGGCTGCCAGCATTGGCTGGAAACACCAACTATCGTACTATCAACGCAGTCGTGACGCGATTCAAAAATTGATCCTACAACCTATCTTACCGGTGGCTAATTACGAGTATATCCTTACATTTGTGTTCAATAAATCTAGTAAGGTGATATATGAAGTTCGAGCGACCGGCATCCTCTCTACATAAGCAATCGACGATGACTGCATGGTGCTTTGGGCTACTGCTGTCCACAAAGGGCAACAACTTCTCATCATCAACGCTTTTTCTTCGTTCGCATAGATCCAATGATGAATGGAATTGAAGAAAGGTGACATATGAGGATGCGCTTCCCATGTCTCGATCCAGTCTCAATATCCACGGACTGGCTATTGTACTGAGGAGACTGTCATCGAAATTTCTAGTGGATACTAGTACGACCTTGACTCCCAGAAGAGCCGAACATTAACTTGGAATTCATTTAACCCACCCAATCACCAGGAGATCTGCTACAGCATGATGGTCCCAGATTTCCAAAAGATGCTCACCGACAAGGATTCATTCCATCTCAGACGTGCTGAGTTCGCAGATCACAACATCCGCGTCACAAGATATTAGCCAAACCAACTCTCTGCTGCCGGTAAGTATACTATCCAGTCTCGAGGAAGAGCTGAGAAGAAGTAAAGCATGCGAGTGGGGAGAAAGGACCATGCTAAGTGATACTGAAGCGTACTGCGTCTTCTTCTTATGTGTCTACGTTGTCGTTCTATGAATGATTTTGTTCGACAATTGCGCCTTTTTGCTCTAGAGTATCTTCGCCATCTTGCTCTGAGCTATCGTCATCCTCGTCTGAGATATCCTCGTCTGTAATCTCTTGTAAGAGATCGTAGTCTATGATATGGTCGTCTAAGGTTCTCTCGTCTGAGATATCTTCCTCATCTTCAACAGGTTCTGCTCCAGGTGGCCAGACCGGCGTATCGTGGTAGTACGGGCAGAGATCTTCGAATCCGTTCCAAAGCATTTCGAAGCCACACCTCGAATACCTTCTTCTATACCTGGGTGCATGAGGATGCTTTTCCCGCATCTCATATATGTCATAACCACATCTGGCTAGTGCTAAGTCCCATAAATCCCCACGGTATCCGTCAAGGTCGCAAGACTTGTCATTGTCATTTCGACTATAGGCATAGTCTGATACTGACTTTCCAGCGTTATCAACAGCCAAGACGTCTGCGCCGCTGTTGATTAGGTAGAGTAGGGACGAGATCTCACGCTGATTGCAGACACGAATACCCTGTGTCAGTATATGAAGGCATGTCCAGCCTGATTTATCTCGCGCGTGCAAATCGGCCCCTAGAGTAAGGAGTGGCGCGAAAGAGATTTCGTGAGGGCTGTTTCTAAACTATTGGACCAAATTTAAAAGCGCAGTCATACCATCGTTATCTCTTTCTTCTAAGTCAATGAATTGCTCTCCAAGATCCAGTACGCTACGCAGAGTTTCCTTTCGTCATTAGCTCTAGTAGTTTCATATTGGTGAAGCGAGTCCTTATAGGTCTAGAGTCCCAAAGCGCCCGCCTAAAATAAGAACCTCCGCGTGTTCCACTGAGGCTAGGATCCGCACCGGCAAGAAGCAGTAGCCGTCGACATTCGATAGCTCGGGCATATGTCTCTCCTTGCAGATGACTTATCAAGAATCCGGAGGTTAGAGGGGTTCTATTATTCCAGCGCTATCAGCAAATACACTAGATGATATCGGCTAGTATAGCGATGAGGATCGAACATACTTAACTGTCAAATCATTGAGAAGGCGAAAGAAAAGGGTCGATTGCAAATTCGCCAACATCAGCGCCGTGTTCAATAAGGAATGCGCATATCTTTGGCTGATCATCAGCATACTACGATATATACAGTAAGTCACCGACTCTGATGTAAATCGGAATGTACGTACATGTAATAGCGGAGTTCCAACAGAATTTCTATCCCTGAGAGTGAACTTGCCCTCAGACAGAAGGCTTTTAAGGCCATCTAAATCTCCAGATCACACGAGCTTGAATAGAGGTGAATCGTCCGGCAGATTTCTTCCAATTGGAATGAAAGGATTTAGGGCAAAAAACCCGGAACCCATTTGAATTTGGTGAAGTTTAGTGGTCAACACGATGGAGTTCGGAGATTCGTAAGGCACGACCTTGATCCTGGCGATGAAATTTGTTGGAATTCGGGGCCGAGTCGAGCTATTCCCTACATTGCTACTTTGCCGACTTCTTTCATTGAGGGTAATGGTTACCTTGTACCGTCTAATGATTGCCTCCATGGACTTGTGTTTTTGGATAACTTTGCCGTTGCTTGTGGGTGGATGTAGTGAAAGTTCTGCAGCAAATTTAGATGTCTGGACTGAGTAATGCTGAATGACGTTGACTCACGTTTTGTGTTGATGTCGACTGCGTTTGATGCTGCAGTGATGCTCAATAGCCGTTTTACATCTCGACTATTGAAACCCTCGCCCTCACTGAGGCCCAGGCCATTGTCGCCTTCTGCTTTTCGTTTCTTTGAGACAGTGTCATTATTGTTCATGAGACCTTCTATGATATACTAGACTAGCGACTCGAGCTCAGCGATGATAGGTTCTGCGTCCTTCTCATAAGTCGTGCCGCTCTTTTCTAACACGAGCTCCGACAGTCTTTGGATCTTGTCGGCTAAGCTGCTCTCTTCATCCACTGCCACGTCTTCAAATTCTGCACTACTAGAGTTCACTGCCTGCGAGTGAGCCTGTGAGACTTTAAATTGAGGCGAGAGGCCAGCAATCTGGGCTTGAAGAGCCTGCACGAGTGTGCAAATATTTTCAGTTTGCTGTCGCGAGATCTCAGGCAATCCTTCAATTTGGCGAGTCAGAGACTGGACTGCTTAAACTTGGTGGCTCGTTGAGGATTTGATATCTGTGACATGTTCATCGACAATTGATAGCCTCGTAGTTTGCTCTTGTAATAGCCTGCATTGCTTGGCATCGTTGGCGCTGTGTTCAGAGAAGGCATCGTTCAGCTCAATTAGCCGTTTCTCGCAAACAAGAGTCTTATCACTATTATATACTTAATCAGCCGATTTCGTCTTTGTATCTTGAGGCACTGGACTGGATAAAGATACTCCTTGGAACCCTAACATACCTTTGAAGAAGTTGCAGCTGAACTCCAAGCGCGGTGCAATGGTGGTTCACTTCAGTCCAGATATGGTTCGCAGCTTTTTCTGCCAATGAAGCTGTACATCGCTTCGATATCTCGCCTTGGGCGTTTTGGGATCAGGCTGAAGCTTTTTGAGTGTTTTTTCGTAGCTGCAAAGATGTGCGGTGCAGGTTTTGATGAGCTCTGTGATGTTGTGACAATCAACTGACGGGTCAGACAATGCTTTGCAGCCCTGAAGCTGTGTCAAGATTCTTTCTAGGTGCTTAATAGCTGAAGCGAGAGAGTCGAATTGCTGCGGCGCGTTTTGGTAGCTCGAAACGATCTGGTAGAGTGATTTGGTACATTGTAGAGCCAATCCAATGATGCTGATAAGGCTTGCGCCCGCTCCGACAACTTCCAGCTTGACTTGATGGCACTTGCAACCTCTTGACAGAGTTGTGATGTTGTTTGAGAGTAACAGGTAGAGAAAGCTGGAAAGAGGGCTGACGACGTACAGGTATCGATGGTGAGAAATATAGGGAGTATAAGCGCCGGACTACGCCACCGCTCACGACACTGCTCAAGCTCAGCCTTGCGCGCGAATATTGGATTTAGGACCTCATGAGTATTTTGTAAAGATTTCTGCCTTACCGTACGGTGGCATCTGCACCGCTTAGATGCCTCTTCGAGTTCTACGAGCCAGACTTGGACAGCCCTCTCGACGGGATCGTCTGCATCTGTATTGATCAACTGAACAGCTTCGAGAGGAACACACGAGTAAAGCAGATCCTCGACCATCTCAACATGGTGACCGATTGATCGCTGGCCGTCGCTCTCTGAGTCCTTGCTTCTTCGATATAACCATTAAAAATACCGATGGCTAACGGAAACCGTTCATGGCATGTTGTGCAGATATGATTAAAATGTATTAGATCTAGTCGGATTCGAGCGACTCATGATAATGGTTTTGGCCCGCATGAACAAATTTAACAAAATACCATTTTGAATTCTACAGTTGCATTGTAACTCTCAAGTTACAAGCCGTAGTCGAACGCGCTAGGAATGTGAAGTTGTATTCCGGATATACGGTACAGCTACGGGCACAAACATCCCAACACCGGAACGTCAGACGGCCGTAGGATTTCCGTCTAAATATTATGTAAATGACCAAAGCTTAGAGAAGAATAATCGAGAAGGATACCGTACCTGAGACGAAAATAAACGATTGCTACCAAGGCCATATAATATCTGCGCCGCAGCAGGTTCTGGAAAAGGAGAACTGTTACGGTTGCTGACGAAGAAGATCTTCGGGGTCTCATTATCAAAGACTTGCAATTAGTATAATTGTCAGTAACTATGGCGGCCGGAAAGTATCAGCTACCGAAAGGCGCTTGGGATTCCCACGTCCATTTCGTCCCTGATGAAGTTCGTAAAGCACAATACATACCACGACGGCACGCTAACCGACATCTGCAGGAGAAGTTCCCATTCTCTCCAGACCGGCCATACACACCCAAGAAGGCCGACCTCAGCGAGCTCCTGGCCTTCGAGAAGGGGCTGGGCATCGAGCACGCGTGCGTGGTGGCGATGTCGGTGTACGGCGCGGACAACACTAGCATCGCGGACGCGCTGGAGCAGCAGCAAGGCCGAGGCCGCGCTGTAGTCTGCATCGACCTGCAGAGCGTCGCCGACGCCGAACTCGACCGCCTGCATACCCTGGGTGCGCGCGCCATCCGCATCAATCTGAAGACGTTTGGCGCCGAGCCGCGCAGGGACGACCTCGTCGCTATGCTGCACGCCCACGCCGATAAGATCAGGCGTCTTGGTTGGGCGATCCAGATCTTCATTGCGATGAAGCAGTACCCGCTTATCGTGGATGTGATTCCCGCACTCGGTGTGCAGGTTGTGGTCGACCATCTTGGCTTTCCAAGCGAAAGTGAACCCGTCCAGCAGCAGGTTGGCTATCCGGAGATTGTGAGCGCCTTACGCAGCGGACACATCTGGATCAAACTTAGCGGGACATATCGTTTCCCAAATACTCCCGGTTTGGAGTCGTATGTTAAGGAGGTGTTGAAGGCAGCTCCGGATCGCATCGTTTGGGCCAGTGACTGGCCGCATACGGGTGGGAAGGTGAAGAGTCCAGACGACAGGTTGAAACATCAAGAATTCAGAAAAGTCGATGATGTTGGCTTTCTGCGACAGTGCATTGACTGGTGCGATGGTGACCAGGAGTTGATTCAGAAAATATGGGTAGACAATCCGCGAAAGCTCTGGCAGTACTAGGAGCCGACGTTCAATAGTTTCGAAGTGTAACGCTGCTTTGCTTGGAATCGGTATAAAGAATGAGCTGTATGGACATGAGTATGCTGAAGTGGAAATGACTGAATGACGGAGATGAGAGGAGAGGGCTACCGCTACAAGCTCTGCCTCGAGGATAGACTGTGATAAAGAAGGTCATCTTGATGCCTCCTTCATTGAATCTCTTGAAAGTGACCTACTCATGGATTGATGTTGAGCTCAACTCCGTTGTCTGCTAGTATTCATCTTGATTAATTCAACATTTTATAAATAGTTGGATAGCCGAAGAATAACTATTCATTGTACATATTGAAGACACTATCATTGACCATTAATATTTACGCCTGTTAAATGACCAGCGTCAGATATGAAGCTCAAATCCCTTACAGAACTCACCAGAAGTAACATTCCCAGTCGTACACATCTCTCGCTCGAACTGACAGACATTGCTATCCACAAAAGCAAAGCCATATCAACACCAAAGCATCATCCAAACACTAAGCCATAGCGTTCATACTCCACTGTAACCCGCAAAACCGAACTCTCCCTTAACTCCACACCATATATTCTCCACTGGCGCATCACGAGCACTACCTCCACAAATCGGCCCTACTCCTCCGATCGGCCTTGCCAGCGCTCCCCCTGCGCGCCCAAAACCCGCCAGGGGACCCCGGAACATCGAGATGCGCGTCCGGCAGGCGCACGACGTCCTCAGGGACAGCGAGAAAGCCGCCAAAGCCGTTGCCGACGACGACCGAGCGGCGGGCCTCGCCGCCCCACTGCGGGCCGAGGCCGCGCGCCGCGCCGACCAGCGACAGCGGCCGGCCCGACGACGTCGACGAGCTGCTGCCGGGCCGGCCGCTGCCCGCGCACGGCTCCACCACGTGGAACACCCACTCGCCGTCGTCGTCGCACGCCGCCTTCGTGAAGATCTGTAGCGGTTGGGAGGGTGTGAACAGCGCTGGTGTACGCGCGGAGGAGGGCGACGAGGGTGCGAAGGAGGGCTGCGGTGGCGCTAGGAGCAGCGTTTGCGGGAGGTCTGGGTCGCGGACGGAGAGCGTGTGCAGCGAGGGGAGGCTGTGGCTGAGTAGCGAGTGCGTGAGGTAGGTGTAGTAGGAGTCGGTTGGCTTTGGGAGCGTTGCGGTGAAGGTTCCGAGGCTTTCGGAGGGTGTGATCTCGTAATGCAGAGTTTGGAGTGTGCGCGAGTGGAGTGGTGGGAGCGGGTCTAGAGGGAGCGCAGATGAGACGGTTTGAACGTAGGTTAGGGTTGTAAGGTGGATTGCAGATCCGAGGAGTGCGGCAAGGTCAGGAACCTTGACGCTGGTGTCTTTGAGTAAAAGATTTGTGAGTATTTCGCGGTTTTGAGGAGCTTGGAGGTAGTGGTAGATGCCTGCGGCTGTAATGTTACGGCATTTGGAGATCTTCAGCGTTTGAAGTGGAGGAAACGGCGGTAGTTGTGGTGAGTCGGTAAATATTTCGTCTGTGAAGCTGGGTAGGGATGTGATAGACAGTTCGTGGAGGACTGGGAGGGAGGCGATGACTATTCGGAGCGTTGCAGGCTCGATACGCAGCTCTTGAAGCTCCAGCTCTTCGATAGACTGCCATTGGCGTTGTGCCAGCTGCTGAAAGAATTGTTCAGATCCAGCATGGTATTTCATACTCCGTAGATCCGAGCAGTGCATGATGAGTTCCTGACGAAGAAGATTGCAGCTCAAATCACCAGTGAAGAAGCCATCAGGCAGGTCGACGTAGCGGAGATTAGGACAGCCAGCCACGGCGCGTGCCAGGTCGGGTTTGCATGTTTCTCGCGTCATGTAAGGCAGCTTGAGAAACTGAACCAAAGATCCGAGCCAGTTATTTTGGCGTAGAGTGTTTGCGAGAAGGTGTAGTCGGACGGCAGGGACATCTTGGTTGTCATGGCGGGACCTTCGGTGGCGGTTGGACGAGAGGATTTCTTCGAGTTCGCAATAATGAACCGCGTCGATTCGAATGCTGGTATACCTAGACCTTGTGAGTAAAGCTCCCGGTATTCAAGCAAAGGTCGTGATTGTCGGCTTACAGCAACTCCTGGGCTGCACGATACCAGCTCCTACTCACGGCGGCGCAGTGAGCCAGATCGCGCAAATCGCATAGCATACAGCCATCTCCGACGTCAGCTTTCTCGCCGGCTTCGTAGCTCTTCTCCAGAGTGTGTGGACAGACAAATTCGAAAATGATCTTCAGGACTTTCGGCGGAAGAGCGGTAATGTAATCTTGGCCCGGGATGGCGGGTTGGACTGGGTAGTTGAAGGAATCATTCTGATTTCCTTCAGCCGTGAGCTTGGTGCGCGATCTGAAATGCTTCAGAAGACCCATGATGGCGGCATGGATGGAGCTTTATTCTTGTGAATGAGTTAGTGAATCAGAGGAGCGATCGCAATATGATCAAGAAACAAAATAGTAATATTGCTAGATGTCAGCGGGGATGGAGTAAGGGATTAGGGAGCTCGTTCAGTAACACAGTGGGTCCGTGGCTGGGATTTGCCGCCTTACCCTCTAAATGTCTTGGCAGGGGTCGCTGAGTCCTTTGCTTTTGCTTTTGCTCTGGCCATTCGAAGACGCCGGTAGTCAGTCCGAGTCAACACCTGTCTTCTCCAAAGTGTGTAAAGCCTGAGAATTGGGAGCCGATGGGTGTTGAGTGAAACAGGAGAAATACGGCATCATGACCAGCATTTGAGAGAATTTGTACCGATTCGCATTCAGCTTATCTACCTCAGGCTTCTCTTATTATAATGATGCCGAATACGCTCGGCGGAGAGGAAGCTGAGCGCGAAGGGGTCGAGAATCGCACCAATTACTCCGTACCTTAGGCTGAGATGTCCCTATAGACGGTATGTCATAGCTCCAATGAGCTCATTAGCTGATCGTTTACTGATCCTTCGATGCCTTTCTGAGGCGTGGCCTTTGGATATCATGGCGAAGGATTGATACCACGCCGCAACACGGCTTCCACGACCTGCGCGTCTTCGCGTGGTCATCTGAGGACCGAGGCTGTCCAATAATGGCAAATGTTTTCTCAAGCAAGTCAACCAATGCTCTCAATTCCCATCTGCATCACCGCACCTGATAGGGTTATTGATTGCTGATTGACTGCCATTCACAAACAAGTCGCAACTCTAGCCTCGTAGCCAATCTCTCGGTTTGCACGACGTCACTCCGCTACGCACCCGCGCTGCCACACTAACCAAACAAGTGCCCGCGTCAAAGAGCACACCCTTCCAATGGCAGTCGACTACGAAAGTCGAGCCTTACATTGCATAGCCTACGCGCGGTCCTATTGCCTACCGTCGAAAACGTGATAACATGGGTTCTGATATCCGGCATTTGACAACCAAAACCGTTGAATCGCTCTACAAAATAATGCCGGCAGTCCAAGGATATACTCTTCAGCAAAGGTCCGCCTGCAGCGACAATTCAATCGAGAGCCAGTAATTCAAAACCACGCGATTCATGGATTTGCCTTCCGACCCATCACTCTTCACTGTTGAGTACGGTTCGACCGTAGCCTACGTAAATACCATCTCAATCTTGCCTAGCAAGCTGCCAAAGTTCGGCGGCGTCGGGACAACCCTCGCATGTACAGGGATGCATGCTGCGCGACTACGTGGATGGATGCTGTCTGCTCGGCGCTCACAGTCACAGCTCGTTTGTACGCCCCATGCTTTGCAACGGAGCTTCCCTATCTTCGTACAGCTGCAAGAGACCGCCCAGAGGTAATGTCGGTGTCGGGTTTGGAACGTTGTGAGGCATTGCCGCCAGAGATATCTTTGTATTCTCTGAGCAGCGTGGCATCAAAGCATCATTTTGTAACTGCGAGAGCATCCTTGCATTCATCATGGTCCTGAATACATGGAAGCTCCATAAATAATCGATAATACGACCGCATACAGCCCAGCAAGGCAGCTTTGGTGGACGTGGGACCGGATGAGAAAAAGCGCGGCAACAGTGTCAAAGGGTTGGCAAGGTGGTAAATTGTCGACCAGCGGAAGCCGCCAAACTCGACCTTCTCCATCTCGACTTTCTTTTTTCTCCCTTTCTTTTCGGAGCGGGACACTGGAGCACAGAGTGAATGGGAATTTTGTTGATAGACAGTCGGCAAAGCCAGCCAGCTTCGCGCTAAGGCAAAGTCCAAGCTTGGCTCTGCCCTTATTTCGAAACCACCCGAAAACCGTGAGGCGTGCATCTTTCTGTCTCTTCCTCTCTTCCACCCTAAAAGAACTGCACAATCCGTCTGTCTCTTCCCCTCTGCTCAGTCTTTCAGAGCAGAAATACGGCAAGGCTTCTGTTCTGCTTTGTCCGACGGCCTACCACCAAGTCCGGCTCCATCCACGCCCATCTCTCCCCTCCGTGCGAGGCTTGGTCGACAGCACTGTCTCGGAAACGGCGTGTGCTGACGACGAAACGGGCCTTCAATCCGTCCAAGCCGTCAACCTGACCATTGTTCCCTGCTTGATTATCTTTTCTCACTTCATCCCGTAGCTGGTTTGCCTTTTCGTCTTTCGCTGCACTCCCTATTTCGCCTCAAACAAAATAATGGCTTCGAATCAACCACAGCCGTCCTTGCAGCATCAGGCCTCGCAGAAACCGAACAACCTGGATCGATATGTGATCATCCACGTTGCTACCACCTGTGACGAGCATGGTGTCTATGTCACAAAGGATTCGGCCGAAGTCATCGAGCTTGGGTGGATTTTGCTCGACGCAAATAGCTGCGAAGAAGTAACCACGCCACCATCCCAAAAGTTCAACCCGGAAGTCTCGCTAACATCATTCTCCAGCTCCATCGTGAAAGTATTCTCGTAAAGCCTGTCAATACTCCCATCACTCCTCTCTGCAGTAAGAATCTCGACTGAACACCGCCTCGATGCCTCTCCTGACAAATTTTTGCAGCGAGCTTGACCACACTCACTTGGGAGCATGTCCGGAATGCTGGCACCTTCCGTGATGCCGTTAACAGGTTCGATGCCTTTGCATCCGAACATTTACTTCCTAAGAATTACGAGTTTGCCTTCGTTACCCTCGATGCCTGGGATCTTCGTGTCCAGCTTCCTCGAGAAGCCCGTGACAAAGCCGTTGTGCTGCCACCCTATCTCCAGCATTCACGAACTTTCGACCTTCGCACCGAATACCAGCATTGGCAGTCGTACCATCCCGAATCCCTTCCATTTGGTTCCAGTGCTCTCGCCAATATCTGTGCTGCCTTGGAAGTCGAGCCTGTACAATCATCTGCTCCGATAAAGCATAATCTGCCGTTCCATCTGCAAGCGTTGGCACCCGCATCTCCGCGGCGAGCCATGGAAGAGGCCGTCACGCTAGCTAGAGTGCTACGTGGCCTGATTCGTAAGAGCCAGCCGTCTTCGGAACACTCAAACGTCTTGAGCCGGCCGATGGATGCCCGTGCCGACGTGAGAGCCTTTCTCTCGGAACGGAGCAAAGTTCTTCATATGAGCGGTCTGCCACATGATACCACCCAGTCTGAACTTGAAAGCTGGTTCACTCAGTTCGGAGGCAGACCCATTGCTTTCTGGACCTTGCGAACTCCTGATCAGCACAAACCAACAGGAACAGGCTTTGCCATCTTTTCTTCTCACGAAGAGGTAATTGCGTTTTTCAGTGCCCGAGAGTCGTTTTGATACGCTGATAAATAGGTTCTTACCCGTGATTAGGCAGCAGAATCACTCTGCATGAACGGACGAGCGCTGAACGAGAAGGCCATCGAGGTTTCTCCTTCATCCAACAGGGTCCTCGATCGAGCCGCCGACATCCTGACTCCCTTCCCACCCAGTAAGAATCGGCCACGACCCGGTGACTGGACATGCCCATCTTGTGGTTTCTCAAACTTCCAACGCCGTACGGCTTGTTTCCGATGCAGTTATCCTGCAGTCCATGGAGCACCTAATCCTGGTGATCCCATGGCTTATCAGTACGGCTACCCTCCGCCTATGATGCATCACGGCCCGCATCTTGTTGACACTCGTCATTCTCGCGTAATCTCCCATACTGGAGGCTCTGCACCCTTCAGACCTGGTGATTGGAAGTGTGGCGCTGAAGGATGTGGATATCATAACTTTGCCAAGAACGTCAACTGTCTTCGCTGTGGTGCAAGCCGAGCTGGTGCTGCCGTCGTTGCTGACTCCAACTTCCCATCAACGATGGAAAGCGCTGCGTTCGGAATGGGACCATCTCCAATGGGCGGCGCACCAGGACCTGCTCCCTTCGGACCTGGAGCCTTCGGTTCTGGTCCCGGCTTCCCTGGTCAACAGTTCGGTGGTCCGCCGAGCACGTATGCTCTTCCGTCTGGAATCGGTGCTGCTCCTAGCCCATATGCTACGCCAATGGGTCCTGGCTTCGCACCTAACAACGGTATGCCGGCTCCAGGCTTCGATAGCAGAGCCGAGGCTGCATTCTCAGCTGCTGGGCCCGGACCAATCTCGTCTGCTTCGGGAATCGCTAATGGAGGCTTCGACGGGTCGTCTGATCCGTTTTCCTTCTTGAGCGGTGGCCTTGGAGGCCTCTCGCTTGATGACAACCGCCGTAACACCACAGCAGGAGCTAATAAGTCGCCAGCGTAGATCTTAGTTCCGCACTTCGCGTCCCAGATATGCTGGAACCTCGCAACGGTACTGTAGCAGTTGTCTGCAGTGCCTGTTCGAAGCCGGCTTCGGGATAAACCTTCACCTACCTGATCTTTTTCCTAGAGCTGCCCTCAGCTCTGTCTCGGTACTCTTCAATCTTCTCTCCATCGGTATTGGGAACGATTTCTCAAACGTCCTTTTCATTCTCCGTGGCATGCGACTCGATAGGAGCTAATGGGATGGACAACTTCATTTAGACTGGACAACGGGCAACGCCAACCAACGCCTCGGGCTGACGATGGGTGAGGGCGACACAAAAGTTTTACAAGTGGCTGCATGGGGCAGAAATTTGCTTCTACCTACAAAGACCTTCTTTTTCATGTTCATCGACACTTTTTCCACATAACCAACTCGCAACACATCAACAAGGTGCAGACTGTCTCATGGCCATCGTTATTTCGCTTAAGTTGCACTTCTCATAGCTCAGCTACCGAAATTATTTTTTATATGAACGTTCTTGGGGGGAATTCGACACTTGGGTCGAAGGGGGCATTCGAGATACCAAATCTGGCGCTGGAAGAGAATGGCTTCGGAAACCGGTGGTCAAACGAACGAACAAACGCGCAACGGGTGCTTCCAACTATCAAACAAATCACACAACCAATCCAATCATCTGGCACATCATTACTCGGGGGCGGCGGCTTCTATGAATCTCTCTCCACAAACGTTGGTCAAATTGCTGGGCTTTTAGCGTCGGTGCTGCTGGGTAATCTTTTGCTGTGGTGGCTGGCGAGGCACTCCGGTGACTGAGAAAGGTATCACAAAATGGAATGGTTGCGATTTAGCTTTGCCTTATGGGCCTCTATTTTGGGAGGTATGGGATTCTTCATGACGGTGCGAGAGATTGTTGTATGTGGTACCCCTTTTGATCTAATTCTTCTCTTCCAACGCTTCAATCATCATACGTGCAGAGCTATATCCTTGCCAACCTTGATACTTTTTTGAGCCGTTGTGAGATCGCCATCTTGTGGTCTTCATGGCTGCGGTACAGACGCTGCGTAAGTACCAACAGCTAGAGTTCGATCAGTACTCACAGTACATCGTGGCGTTACCTCTTATTGCCAGTTCTATACTAATTCCTTGCAGCTGAATATGCGAGAGGAAGAGACAGCTAAGGCAAGAGAGAGCAGCACTCCCAATCACAGCCTTTCGGACTGTAAGGTATACCACGGCACTTCCATATAGCATCAGAATCAATAACTCCCTCCATCTCAACGTCGTTGGCTCACTGATATTAAATCTTTGACTTCGGCACTGATACATCCTCTGCCGGTGGATCATTCAGAAACCAGCCCATAATCTGGTCATATGCCAGTTTACCATAGCCTCCAACAGCACGCACCTCTTTACCGCCGCTGAGAAATCGTTTCACAGCGTCACGAGCGTGATCTTCCACATCATATCCATATACCTCTAGCACGGCCGCTGGATCGCCGTACAAGTTCGGACTCCTAATCAACACTTTTCCTTCCGGTGCGTCGGGCGTCTGAAGTTCTTGCATCATGGCTTGGTCTCTTTTATGAGCATCCTCGCCACTCAACTGCCAAATAGCACCGGTTAAGAAAGAAACATCTTGCTTCCTCTTAGCCTTTGGCATACGCTCACTCTCGTAGACATGCACGACTTCTTCGCGCGTCATCCGGCCGCGTATCCATTCGCTTATCAAGATGCCGAGGAACGCGCCGTCTTCCATTGATGTTGCGGCTCCCTGCGCCATGTGGTTCGTCATGCTGTGCGCTGCGTCACCCATAAGCACTACGTTCTAGGAATCTATCAGTATGAGATGTCCCAATCTCCAACCGCATCGTTCAGCTACGCACCTTCCTCGGGCTCGACCAGCTCTCCAACGGACCGGTCACCAACAACGGCCACCTCTGCACGCCCAGCTTGACCTTCTCAAGAGTGCCCACAACAACAACATCAAAGTCGGCATAGCGCTCCCTCACCTCCCGCACATCGACATCCTCAACCACCTCCACTGGCTCCTGCACATGGTGGCTAAGCACGAGGTTACAGTCACGGCCCGCCGAGATCGGGTACGCGATGACATAGCGGCGCTCCGCCATCCACACCTCCATCGCGCGGCGGCGCGCGAACGCCCGCACCGCCGGCTCCTCGTCAGCCTCGAGCAGCGTATACGGCACGACCGCACGGAACGCCGCATTCGGCGTCGGCGCGCGCGGCCGCACCCCTGGAAACAGCGCGCGCCGCACGGCCGAGTGCACGCCGTCAGCCCCGAGCAGCAAGTCGAAGGCGTGTTCGGCGCCGGCGGCCGTGGACGCCGCGACACGCCCGCGCGGCGCGTGCAGCGCCAGCGCCTCTACGCGCGCGCCCGTGCGCAGCGCGACGCCGTGGGCGCGCGCGGTCGCTGCTAGTCCGCGGTGCAGGTGGTGCCGCTGCACCAGCCACCACGGCGCGGCGAGCGCGGCCTCGATGCGCGGGATCGACGTGTAGCCGACGGCGTGCCCGTCGCGCCGCCGCATGTGCAGCGCCTCGAAGGCCACCAGGTTGGGGCCGATGGCGCGGGCGACGCCGTAGCGCTGCAGTAGGCGCGAGGCGTTGGGCGTCATTTGGATTCCGGCGCCGATCTGCATAGTGGTGTTAGCTGGGCGCTGGGTGAGGAGAACGCTGGGATGCGTGACTGGTGAAGGCTGTGTGAGAGACGGGGTTGAGAGTGTGTTAGAGAACTGCGAGAATGGGGCGAGAAACGCACTTCACCGAGCTCTTCTGCCGCCTCCAGAACTGTTACTTTTGCGCCTGCTCGAACTATGGCTATGGCCGCCGTCAATCCGCCGATGCCTGCTCCAACGATACCGATATGTAAGTCTTTCTTCGTCTCGGACATGATAGGAGAACTCGATGAAGCAAATTCAAATCTATGGAGCATTAAAGTCCTAGAGTTGGCAAACGGATCAAAGCCGGATCAAGTCGAGAAGGAAGTCACGAAGCGGAGTAAAGGCAAACTCTTATTGAAACTAAAAACAGCCATCATGATGAGCCAGCCAAGACCTTTGATAGGCTCGTTCCGGCGGTGATCCGAGAGGAGAAGGAAAGAGCATAGGCTTGTCGATCGAAGGTCCAACGGACGGTGAGCACCGTCGATGCAAACTGCGTGGATATTGTACGAATCGAATATACGTGAATTAGCTCGAATGCGGACATGAGTGACGAGAAACCAGGATATTTGGAGCTTAGAAAGCGTTCCATCGAGGGAATTGGTCGCAGCCGTCGTTCTCGCAGAGCTACCCCAGTCTGGGAATAATTGATTTATGGGGCTAGCGTTCGGAAATAAGTGCTCTTATATTGCTTTCATCAAGCTCAAAACGTGCTACATAAGGTATATTCGTTTGCTGATAATTCCGGAGGGACGCGGCTTCCAATTATGTGACAGATCGGATACGAATGAACAAGCGAACGTGACGAGGAAGTAGCTTTTCTACAAAGCCAGATGTGGAAAGAAGTGACAGCATCGCCACAGCCCAAGAAGACTACATGTAAGTAGATGTTCTTCCAACAGCCACATACCAGAGAAGTCCCATAACAGCACCAGCGAGAATACTCAGGGCTGGTGGAATGCCAAACCAAGCACTCTCAGCATAGGTCAAACCCGCAACAACAAGCCACCACGGATCCTGCCCAAGGCTCTGGCCAGAACTCGCATCCTTGCTGAGGTACCCAATCTGCCATAGTCGGCGAACCGCAGTGAACACGAACCCAACGGCAGTGGCGTTGACGCCGCGCAGCATAGACGCGACATAAGGCTTCGTACGCAAGACCCTCCAAATCGACTGGACGCCAACAGCGAGCGCAAGGCCAGGAATAAAAATTCCTAGGAAGGCGAGTACAGCACCCAGAGCGGTGCTTTGTGGGTGTGGGCCGTTCTGTAGTGAGAGTGCGCCGAGAAAGACTGCAATGTTGAAGTTGGGTCCTGGAAAGGCTTGGATGACGGCCACGCCGATTAGAAAGTCGCGACTGCTGACCCAGCCTGGTTGTACGACATACTCGCGCAGCAATGGAATGACTACGGGACCACCACCGAAGATGATGGTTCCTGCGAGATACATGTTTGCAAATACGGAAAGAGGGAGAGGTGGACGAGTTAGAACGCCGCGGAGGACCATTACGGTGATAAACGTAGCTAAAGGACATTAGCTATAGATAAAGAACAACGCCCCGTCAGCATGGGAGAGGTGGATTCCAGACTTACCAAAGAAAATTACAGTGACAGCTATGCCTAACTTCACGGGTATTATGTGTGTAACTGTATCTATGGCTGCTTCTGCTTCCGCTGACTTCGGTATTTTTGTTTGCCTTTCAACACCAGATTGGCGCGGATCTTCCTCAACAGCAGTAATTGCATCTGGATCCTCATTGGCATCCCTGGCAAGGCTTTGTTGGACACTGCGTCTCTGGAGGCCGCTTTCCGACGTCTGCTGTTGAGTTTCCACCGACTGCTCACGATTGTTGTTTGCGAGTTCTGTGGGAGGTCCAGCATTGCTTTCCTCAGCCAGAATCTGTGGGTCGGATCTCTCACGTCTGAGTTTCGTTCGGAACTTGTCGACCTTTTGGCGCAGCCAGACATCCCAGATCGTCGATACTAGACCTCCAGCAAGCAACAGAATAGGAAAGTACCACAGCGCATTATAGCAAAGACCCGCACATGCACCAAAGATAACGAGTATGCGAAGGAGACGGTTCTTGATCGCCTTTTCCGAGAGCTGATATCCAAGTTAGCGTACTGTAGGTTCTGCCATCAAATCACTCTTAATACCTGAACGGCAGCCAGAGCGATAATTCCAACAGTAGATGCGTTCAAGCCTGACAGAAGAGCATACACAGGGTCGGGAAGGGTTTCATTAATACGCAGGACGCCTGTGGACAGAGCATACATCCCAAGTGCGCCGGGTAAACTGATTCTTAATTAATCGCGTTCGGCCTGAGTGCATCAGGACGACGAACCTCCAAGTCAAGAATACTAACAAAGCGGGAATAAATCCTGCATGTAGGAGGACCAGGCAGAAAAGAAGCTTAGTACTACCTGGGCCTGGTAGACCTTGACATAAGCCAAAAAGCTCCTGATACTGGGTTGGGATACGCGTTAGCTTGGATCCACAGATAAACATACTCATCTTTCATTTAGACATATTCATTACGCAAGAATTACTTCTCAGAGCTGGTTAAAATAATGAGGGAAATAAAGGAAACCTTCCATGATGCTTTAGATGATGAACATGAGTCGAAACTTTAAGGAAATAGTTCTTCATGATAGATATCCTTCAAGAAGAAGTAGTAGAAAATATGTCACGCACAGTCTGCTCATCGACCCAAGGAGTCTTTCCGTCTGCTCCTTCGACAAATCGCTTATAAAGGATTTGAAAGTGCACATTAGGTCCACCGAAAGCCGTGAATCCCAGATCCCAGGTGCGGAGGAAGACATCGTGCAGCCGGTGAGCGAGCTTAGTCCGACTGGCGTGGCGAGCGGCCCGGTGATTCAATGATTTCTCAAGAAGGACCCGTAATAGCTCCAGGAGTGGCATTTTCCCCCAGCGAAGCGCTACTTGTAGTTGACATACGATGGTCGTGGTTTCGAGACTCGCAGGCAGACACCTTGTTGCCTGCATTTTGAACTTCTGTGCTTCAACTCAAACATGCCTAGGGACATAGGCACTGCTGATAGAAATGCAGCTGCAGTTCGCGTGTCTGAATTCACGTTTATTACCTATTCCTCCGACGATCAAATAAATCCGTACCATCGAATCCTTCATCCGTAAAAATGTCCGCTAACATGCCGATTGCTTCACAAGCTTTTGACGACGAAGTCGGCAGTGTCAAGCCGAAAAGCGAAGATAATAGCGAGGTGGAGAATATTGACCATGATGATTTGTGCCCAATCTGCAATCTATTGCTGTATAACCCCGTTGTGACATGTTGTAGTCACAAGTTTTGCGAATCATGCTTGGCTCAATGGGCAGATGTTTCCGAGATCATGCAAATGACCGCTGTAGATTTGGACGAGAGACCCAGTATTGAGCCAGTCTCCTCTACTGACATTCAAATGCGCTGTCCTATGTGCCGCACACGAACTTCGGCGGCTCCTGACCCAAGCACGCAGACGACTCTTCGTCAACGGTATCCGCAGCTGTACCAAGCTCGAGCGCAAGAGGAGGAAGAACGACCGACATCTCTTGAGTCTGGAGCATCAACGGAACTCGTCACCATTTATATCGGCAATTCACATCGCCTCCATCGACCGGAGGATCCAGAATCGCACAATGTTCACAATTGGACGTTCTTCGTGCGACCATCGCGAGTCGACATCATCGAAGAAATTCAGGTATTCTTGTTAGTGCTCCTGGTCTTCCTTCCGGCAGCCATCCTTTTACTTCAATGCTTGCATTTGCTATGGATTGTGCAACTGTTTCTCTGACGACCCTTCAACTAACCAAGCGTAGGCACCCAACATTCCGAAATCCGCGAGTCATAATCCAATGGCCGCCTTACGAGATCACGAGATTGGGGTGGGGCTTCTTCACTATCGTCGTGCACATCATTCTTAAAGCAGGCTACTCGTGGGATAGCGCCGAAGCCGAGGATGCACCCGATGGTGGTGAGAAGGGAATGCTGCCGCTGGAATGGATGCTGAATTTCAGCGGAGGCGGCGCACAGGGACGATGTAGAGTGAAGGTCAGAAGGCAAAAGGAAAATATGGATAGAGAGACGCAAATACAAGGGGAAAGAGTAAGAAGAATGTGGGCTAGCCAGAGGGAAAGCGATCCAGATTGGGACGAATCAAGTTAGATGGAATGGAACTTAGCGAAGTGAGAAATGGAAACTCGTACAATCAGTCTAGGATATCTTAGCGAGGTCCAGGGATGATACTAGAAGGTAAGCGCTCTCCATAACAGTCTAGGCAGCGCAAAGATTTGTTTGACTCCTCGCTGACAAGCAACCAGTGAAACTTAGCAACCCACGCTTTGTACCGGTTGAGAAGTTGTCTCCATGAGCGGTTCGCCGGAACTCCGCTCAGGTCTCTTATATTTGCCACAGCTCGGACAGCGCTTGAGCAAAGCTTTAGCTGAATTTAGATCGAATGAGCCTTGGTTTTCCGTTCTGCGGCGCTTTGCCAAAGGCGGAGCGCCTCCAAGCTGGTCATCTATTGATCGCTTGCGCTTCAATCTAATAGCAGATACTGAGAGCTGCATAGTTGATTGAACATCGACGCGTTCCTTACCCTTGGCTTCATGTTTGGGCGGGGAGACCGGGGCTTGAAGTCGATTGTGGCTGGACTGGCTTAAGGGCATCCTATGATGGCCATCACCACCTGTCTTCGGCTCATGTATCGTAAGTTGCTCTACTGGATCAGCTCTGACGAATACCGGTAGACTATTTCTGCTCCGTCGAGATGGAGACAGATCGGTCGGATTTCCAGACGGTGTCATCTGTATCTTCTGCAGCGAGCCTGGACTGACCGTACTTTCATTGCGTGGCGTTGTTGAGAGAATGCGCTTCTTTCCTGCACTACGCTCAACTTTACCTTTGAGCTTCTCTATCCACAGCATCACTTCCTGCGACTCACCGTCGACGTGAGCATTTCGCGCTCTCTCCGCCATGCTCTGCAATTCATGCATTGCCACCGCATCTTTCCAAGACCTGTCAAGGTGCAATTTCAAAATGCGTGGATGCCTAAGCATGAAGTAGGACTTGTTGCTTGGCTTCTCGAAACCACTTCCGAGTACTTCCACTACGCAAGGTTCTGTAAAGATGGCGCTCATTTGTGAGGCAGGCGTCTGATCGAGAGACAATTGGAAATTTTCTAAATTTTGTAGAACATTGCCAGACCGTTCGAAAGCTTTGCTCCGAAAGCGTCCGTATTGGTTCAATGCTTGAATCTCTGAATTCGGAATGCACTTCTCTTCGCCAATGAATGCAACAACTTCAAAGACTGGCTTATGCCCCATTCGGACTTCTTCGGTGTTGATCACACAACCAAGATGAAAATGTGTGAAGTGTAAGTTCTTGAGCCCCGACCTGGTCGCTTGTCCAGAATCGTAGCTGGCTCCAACAATTGCAAAGTCGGCGACATCCCGTTCCTGACCGAGCTCTTGAATGTAATCTTTCTTGAGTTTGATAAAATAAGTCCCATCTTTGGAATCCTCTGAAGTATCAAAGGAGAAGTAGGGTTCGTCAATCGGTTTCAAGACAAGACCTTCCGTTCTGTAGGCCAGAGAGGCTGCAAACTCATACCGCAAGATCTCCATGGCACCATCACTTGCGAAGTCGACAATCTTCTTTTCGCTCGTCATAGCATACCCTTGGCGCTTCTTCACCACTTTTCTCAACGCGGCGCGCCGGTCCATGTAACCTTTACCCATCATAATATCATCGTCAATTAGAAGTATGTCGAAAAGTATTATCATTAGATGTTCATGATCTGGCGCTGGCGAATCTTGGTCGGTACCTAAGAAGAAGCCGGAGCGCAAGACGTGCTTGCGGATCTGATGGAATTCGAGAATCCTTTCCTCAACGTCCGAGTAAACAACAAGTTCGCCAACTGCTATGCACCGTGACTTAAAGGCACAGTCTGATTTCCGAATACGAAAGGCATCAAGAAGAGTTTGATGCAGGGCCTGACGATCTTTGGTGGAATCCTTGCCACTTTTCGAAAATATTCGGATGCATTCGGGGCCTTTAGAGAGGTCGATATGGACTTCACAGTACTCGCCATCGTATTTGCGCTCTACGCTCCATTTACTGTTTCCAGCCATTCCCGCACAATGAGCAATAGAACGGGCTTTGAAGAAAGGCGGTACTCCGACCTTGACACCGACCTGAGGAGACAAGAGCTGCAATGCTTCTTTCTTAAACAACCTGCGCGATGTGGCATCGGGATTTGCATGATAACAACTCAATGGCCCTCTTAGCATTAAAACTGCGGCAGAGAAATTATTCTGAAATCGAAGCAAATCCGGCAGAAGGAAATGGTAGCTTTCCAAGGCAAGTCGTACTGGTAAAATGACTGGAGAGAAGCCCTTAAGGAGTAACCTGGTGAACCACTTGGCTTCAGAAGATTTCAGTCGCAAATAAATTGGCTCCAGGACTGCCAGGCGTGTGCTGACTGTAGCGGTTGACCGTATATCTGCACCTGAAAATCTACATTTTGAGGCCAACTGCTGCAGAGCATGATCAACCTCTTCAACAGTGACGGCGGCACCCGGCTTTGGCTCGCAGTCAAATTCTCTCAGAGCTCTTTCAACGCATGTTCCGAGGTCACCATTCCCAGCGGTCTTCCAGCCATGTAAGATCTTGGTTCTGTGACTGTTCAGGTACAAACATCGAGCAATGATCGGCGTGAGTCGCATCTCCTGGAAGCCGTACACACGATCTGTTCGCTTCTCTGGGAATAGTGTGGAGAGAAGAGCCACACCGTCGGTTCCTGGGTCATCTATTTCGTGTCGATGCTCTCGAAACCAGTATTCGATTACCCGACGGATCTCAAGGTCAAGTTCTTTCTGCAGCAATGGAGGCTCGCGCGTCTTCCATCGCTCAATTTTGGAAAGCAGGTCGCAAACATGGTTGAACTTGAAAGGCATAACGAAGTTTGAAATTACATTGGAACAGAAATGAGCATGGCCTTTCTTAAGATACGCATAATCGCAAAGGAACCCATTGACAAAGTATATGAATCAAAGCAAACTTATGTGCAACCGAATGGTGAAAGAATGTCTGGAAAAGAGCGGGTGTAACTGAAATCGCGGAGAATGCTCTTGCCGAGAGGTGGAATGGAGTGGAGCCGCGTTTAGAGTAGAGTACGATAATTAACTGATAACGCGAACAACGCCGGTGATCGCAAATCGGCGCGTGATCACCTGAGAGCGCGAATGATACCAGCGCATTCATATTTGACTATCTTCCGCTTCATTAGAGGTTCGACGAATCGGTTTAGGGTTGTCGGTGAGCTGCATTGCGACATTTTGGCACTAGTAGTCTCAGAGATGTCGGCATGAATAGCACTCGAAGCTGCAACCACGATTTCACGGTCGCCTTGGAGTACTCTATCGTACCGTATCAAACCCTGTCCAGCCTCGCTAAGTACTTTTCTGACTTCAGCATGCACATGTTAGCGAGGATGGGGGCGAAAAAGAGGTACCAGACTGATGCTTTGACGGCAGCGTTCTAGGGCAAATAACCTCGCCTATTGAACTTCTAGCATGGGCTTTCTGGCCTAGTTAATTAATTCTTGGTTCAACGCATCTCAGGCTCCGCGGACTTAGCGCTACAAGAAAGCTGCAAACGCCGGGCAGTTCAAACCATATGACTAGTTATCGTAACTCCGAAAGAGCTTTGGATATGTGTCACCATTGAAGGAGACTTTTCTACGGACTACAAAGACCACCTACGTCCAAAGGACCGTAATATTTCAATAATAGTGCTGTCACGAGCTAGGACATATCAATTAAACCATCATGGCGACTCATGGACCGATCGGATTGGGATTGATGGGTATGTTCACTTGCCATGAGAATAAACGTCAGCTAAAGCAATTCTGTACAGGTTTGACTGCAATACATGGGGCGAATGTTTCGGAAGAGCAGGCATTTGAAGCAATGCGAGCTGCGATCGACGCCGGCTGCACCGTTTGGAATGGTGGCCTTTTCTACGGCAGCCCGACAAACAACTCGCTCACTCTTCTTCGAAAGTATTTCGAGAAATACCCGGAGGATGCGGCGAAAGTTGAAATCAACATCAAGGGCTGCACAGTACCAGGCCAAATGATGCCGGATGGGAGCAGAGAGGGTGTCATGCGAGACGTGAAGAAAGTCTTGGAACTGCTGCCTTCCAATATAAAGAAGATTGATATGTTTGAACCAGCAAGGATTGACAAGAGCGTACCACTAGAAGAGACTATAAATGCACTGAAGGAATGTCAAGAGAATGGATGGATTGGAGCAGTGGCTTTGAGTGAGGCTAGCGCGGCTTCGATTAGGAAGGCCCACAGCATCGTCAAGATTGTTGCTGTGGAATATGAGGTCTCACTCTGGATGACCGATGCTTTCACGAATGGCATCGCGGAGACGTGTGCTGAACTGGGAATACCAATCCATGCGTGAGTATAATACCCGTTTCATGATCACGAAGCAGCCCAATTAACCAACATCAGCTATGGAGTCTTGGGAAAAGGATTTCTGACTGGACAAATCAAGTCCGCTAGCGACATACCGGAGAATGACTATCGCCGTTTATTCCCACGATTTCATCCGGAGAATTTTGACACCAACTTGAAGCTCGTGGAAGGTATCAATAAGATTGCGGAAAGGAAAGGCTGCACTAGCGGTCAGATCGCTGTCAGCTGGTTGATCGCACTGTCCGAAAAGCCCGGGATGCCGAAGTTCATTCCGATTCCAGGCGCTAGTAAGGCGGAGAGGGTTCGGGAGAATGCGAAAATTGTGGAATTGACAGCTCAGGATATGGATGATATCAACGCTCTCCTTGCAAAGTGTGAGGTGAAAGGGGAGAGATATCCTGCCTTCACAATGAAGTACCTGGAAGGATGAATATAAAGACTCTAGGCCATAGTATCTCGTGCTTTGTCCGTTTGCGACAAACACCAGATGTATTTGCATTGTATGTTCCGGGTCTCTGTGCTGCTGCGATAACGCGAGCAAAGCTTCAAATGGAAGTGCAAGGCTATAGAAAAGTCTCGATTTGACGTCTTTCAAAATCTATTCCCTAGTATAATTATTCTGATAAAAATTTCATGCCATCAACTCTCATTAAAGTTCAAGATACATTCATTTACCGTCATTTCTTTCCGATCTACGTACTTACGGTAGTGGACTCCCCTTCACCTTCAAGGGATGCGCCTCCGTGTTGAACACGAATTGATTCTGGCCTTGGTAATTCACTTGCCACGGCCCATCCGCCGCCTGGATAAGATATGCGTACTTCATTACCTCTGCAAACAAGAAGCTCTCCTGCACATTCGTGAATCCATCGCCGCCGGCAACATTGACATTGTTTATCTGACTGTATCCGGAGCCGACACGTGTAGTAGCGTTAATCGCTTGGAAGGCTGCCCAGGACCAGTCTTGATACGTGGTGTTACCTGTCACACGGTAGGCATAATAGAGAGATTCCAGAACTTCTGGCCGAAGGTCGTATGTCGCGTCTGTGATCCAGAAGCCCGATTTGTCGTAGAACGTGGTTTGGCTAACGTATGTAGGTGGGATAGAGCAGTTAGAATAGGGTGGTTCCGTTGTGGGTGTCGGGCTGCAAGCTGTGACTGTTGCCGAGCTTTTCGAGTCGTCCCTCTCGAGAATATCTGCAATTGGCTGGTCTGTTTCATGCTGTAAAGGGAGGCTGGACGAAACAGATATTCCCGTTACACTGGAGAGTGTATCATTGACAATTCTGTGTACCGCCTCGGCAGCATCGTCACGCTTCTGATAACCTCCGCACACTCCAGCGGCATTGCAAGCTTCAGGTAGCCAATCAAAGACTTTCGGGCCAATGCCGGTGGCATCTCCTGAGTATGTATCGTAGCATCCATCAACTAGCTTCAAGCCAAAGTCAATGTACTTCTGTTCTCCGAGAGCGAGGCCTCCAAGGAGGAAATTTCCGCCAGCAAAGCAAGCAACTGTAATAACGTGAGTTGGTTGTATTAGGAAAGTAATTGAATTCGTCCCGCTTACGATGTTCAGACTCGTAGATGAGCTGAGTCCCGTCAAATTGTGCCAGGAAAGTTAGATCAGGTCTTGAGTTGGGATTCGATGTCAGATACTGAATTGATGAGTCGGCTGCCGCAACCCATCGATCCTTGTAGGTGCCGTAACTGGAACTATCGTAGACGTACATCTTAATGAGATATTCGTAGAATGAGTCGTCACCACCAATCCAGCCACCTGCTGAGTCCAAGAAGTTGCCCGTAAAACGTTGGTACCAAGGAGACCGGGGAATGGTTGCGAAGATTGAGGTCGTGGATTCAACAAGTATGATTCGGCGTGCTGTGTGAGGTTTGCATATAGATCATTTCCAGTGAGATCTGATAGATGAGTCCATTCAAGAACTAGAGTGCCGATTGTAGCAAGTCCATTAGTCGTGTCTCTAAGAGATTTGGTCAAATTTTACGCTTATTAAAAGCGAACATAACTCTACTCACCCGGCAGAGGTTTGGTTTGTGAACCAAACATAGTTGTCTGGTATACCGGTTGGTGTATCGAAAGCGACCGACAAATTATCAGCCAAATTCCGGGCCTGAGCAAGCAGCGCATCTACATTGGTGGTGTTGCTGGATATACCCTGAAAGGGACCCGTCAAGAGATCGTAAGCTGGTACTCTTGTTAGTAACATGATGCAAGCGCTCAGAAAAAGAAGCATACCTGCAAGCATTCCGCCGATGTAACGAATGTTGGTCTCGAACAGGTCCACTTCAGTACTTGAGTAGCTGAAATCAACACTGGGTATCCAATTCGTGATTATGTCTACGACGTCGGTCAACTCCATGACGATGGCAGTGCTCAACCCGTCAACAGCAGTAGCACCCCAGCCGTTGTACACACGACATTAGTTGCCAATCAGACTTGACACAGAGCTTCACCTACCGTGGATCAGAGTATCCATTGGTAACCGGCTCCAGTTGGTCGTGAGGGAAGGCATATTGGTAGTAGCCATCCCATCCAAACTGAAATGCGTCTTTAATGGCATCCACGCGATCTTGGTTCACTACATAGCTGACGGCTCTTGGCTCGACGTGTCCAACATTCTCGATTGGTGTAGTCCAGCTCCGAGACGAAATGGATGCTAGCAAGAATAGTGTGGAGAGAGGCTGTACTACGATTGTTGCCGGACACATGAAAGTTGCGAAACAGCACATAGATCAGGATAGGTCCTGAAGAGACAGGATAGATAGCTTCGATTTGTGCTGGGAAAGGTAAGTAGAGGTCTATCAGTACAAGCTAGACATTCGCATGGAGTGTAGCGAAAACGAGAAGGGTGAGCGGTCGGTGGCATGGACTTGTATCTGTAGGCTTTGAGGCTAATTGGAATTATCGTCACCTGCCAAGCATGGTACTTGAGGCAATAATTTTAGAATGAGAACGAGGAAAGATCCTCCGGAAGCGTGACCGCAGGCATCAAATGTTACCGGCATGCGGCTCTTGAAAATGGTCAATGGGAATCCAGGAACGACATCAGGTACGTTGTCTAACATGGCATATTGGTGTGTTAGCTCTTCAACCAGATATTGCGCCATTGGCGGAGCAAACTCAGCGCAAGTTCCAAGAGCCATGAATATAAATGAATGAGTAAGAGCTCTTTTGATGCGGCGCTCAACGTGCTTGTCCCAAATGGGGACCGGATGGTTTCTTTGCCATCATCTTCGCATTCGGTCAAGGAAGTGAACCTTGCTTCTGTACGACCCTCAGTGGCATACTTTGGCTTTCGGTCTCATAGGGATCGCCCGTTGTTCGACAAATGGCAAATTGGTTGCGGATTCCTTTCCAACTTGGTATGAGGACTCGCGAATCGCCTGTAGTGCACATGCGCGTGCTCGTGAAGATCGACATGCTCATTTTGAGCTCGTGCATCCTGCACGGCAACAGCGCCAAAAGCAGCCTGTCATCCAAATTGAAGACCTACAAGAGGGTGAAGGAGAAGAATTTTTGCCTTTGAACGGAAGAAAAGTCGACTGTGATGAGAGTACTTTCCGGCTGAACTTCAGACAAGCCAAAGGATTTCCGTGGAAATTGAGGAGTGGCGCGACTTCGACTCTGCATCACAAACATATCTGATACTCTATTTCTCAACCCTGTAGCTCGTCCCCTACCAAAGCAAGGATTGCGTCACCAACTATTCCCTGTCAGGTTTCTCCAGTGAGAATTGTATCGAATTTCACTAACTGGTCTTCTGAGCCCGCAGCGTTCCAACTTTTGCGCGTGAACATTGCCAACCAGAGCATTCTGATTTTATGATGAATAGACGCTGCAGGAGATTCTATATTCACAGGTCAGCATTCAGATGAGATAGAGTACGCAAGGAGCTAACGGAAAACCTCAAACTCGAGATCTAACGCGGTGCGAGAAATGAGGTCTATGAGGCAAAGAGTGAGGATTGCCGGCAAAAGAAAGCGAATTGATTTGTATGTGGCAGCCCGTCGGAACCAAAGTACATATCATGAAGCCTTCATCGTATGACAAAGAAAGAATGCTCCAGAACCTGATCGTTTATCACTTCGCGCAGATCACACCTTCGACTCCGTGGACCACTCTGAAGGCGATAACGATAGAAACCGTCAATTAGGAAGCTTTTTATTATCCACAGCCACCTCCTCCGTCTCCTCCTCCACCGCCACCGCCGTCTCCCCCTCCACCACCTCCATGTCCGCCCCCAAAGTCTCCGCCGTAGTCTCCAGACCCTCCATCTCCTTCGTAAGGCGTGTATGTGCGGTAATTGCGCTTCCGGTCTCTTCGGTTGCTGTTCGCGTAGCCCGAGTTGTAGCCGGGTGTGTTATACGGGGCATTGGAGTAAGGGTTGTTAGGACGACCGTAGTATGCTTGATTGGGTCCAGGGCAAGGCCGGTAGGGAGTGGAGTTTGACGATTCGCCGCCCATACAAAGCAGTCTGCGCAGCCAACCCATATTGAATGCGAGAGATGGATATTTGGTTTGAACGTGAATGCGAAAGATGGTAGGTTCCTTCGATTCCAGCCAAATATATCTTAATTCTGCCACCTCTCCCAAGCACTATTAGGCGGACGTGATTGGTTGGCATAACCTTCGATTTGGCTGCGCAGCAATGGATGAAACAAGGCTTTGCTTCACAGCCAGCTAACGGACGTATATACGCCCCGCCTTAAACTGAAACCCTTGCGAAGGTTGTATGTAAATTACGAGCTTGATGGCGATTTCTGCAGGGAATCACGAGGTGTGCTTGTGTTAACCAGGCTGTTCAGTGGCCTCGCGGTCTTGGCATTGTGACTTTTTGTTGGACTAGCTGCATTGAGAAAACACCTCCTTGCGTCCTCCAGCTTCGCTCTCAATGTCAACAGCGCTTTCGCAAGCATTTCTGAGAATTGCCATGAACGCCTTCTCATCGCAAGCGCTGCCATTGCTGCGAACATGTCGTCACACCAATCGAGCCATCCGTGAAGTCACAAAGCGCGCATTCACACTCTCTTCAGAACACTTTCGACAACGTATGGCCAATGTGCTTCCCAGCCAAATTTCACGGTATCTAATTGATTATCACAGGTGCTGTACCTTCATTCCAAGAAAGTTCATCGTCTGAACTCGATGACATCCTCCAAACCCTTCGAACAAAGGTTGTCGTACCGGGATACCTCAACAAGAAGCAACAGAAGTTGATGTCCGGGCGGAGATTCGCATCGAAGCTAGACAATGACCCCGTATATGCATCCATTGGCGATGAAGAGTTCCGTCTACAATACCTGGATCCACAAAAGGATATTCCAAGAACCTCGACTTTACTCAGGCAGGTCTTCGAACTGACCAAAGATCACGCCGACTGGCAGAATTGGCTCTCGATTCTCGAGGGACTGGAGGAGTCCAGAAATATCCCTGATGACCTGAAATCAAAGTTCGTCAGAAGAGCTATCCAAGCGGGAGAATGGAACACTGTTATGCAAGCCTTGAAGCAAGTCGAGCGAAACGGCTTGTCTATGCGCTTACCTGAGGTTCGACGCTCTGTCTTTGTCAGTTCTCGACTTTATACAAAAGAAAGAGGGTGGACGAAGGAAACTCTCGAGCAGGCATTTCTGTTTGTAAAGCAAGCGGCTGAATTGATGGAGCATCCTTCACATTGCGGTAGCCGGAAGGTGACAGATAGGGATCCTAGAGCTGAACCTCTAGTTCTTGGGACTTTGCTCGAGCTCGCGGCAAGATGTGCCAGTTGTGAAGGCCTCGAATCATACAAGCCTCTCGCTGAAGGATACACCGGAAGACTTCTGGATGCGCTTCAACAGCAGGACACGGAACTTGTGAGTTATCCTAATTACCCGTTGTGTGCAATATTAGTACTTACAGATCGAATAGAAAGCGATTGACGTATTGAAAACTCAATCAGATTCATCTATTACCCGCCCGAAGGAGGAGATGTATGAATATGTTCGAAAATTTACTCAGTGGCTTCCCGTATGGCATGGCCTGAGCCTCGTGGAAAGTTCTGGCCTCTCATTTCCCGAAGAGAGACTGTCAGCTATTAAGATTACGAAAGACTCTGTCGGAGAGCTATTGGATCTTCTTCTCTCTCGTTACAAAGGCAAGAAATTTGCCCTACCAACTAATGGAACCGCTGCCGCCGAATGGGAATTAGAAAGGGACAGCAGGTAGCTAGGAACAATTCAGGAGTGCGTCGTAACTTTTTGATGCAGAAATTGGCGACCATCAGATTTCCGCGCTGGCAAGCTGCCTTATGATCAAGAGCTTGCCTGTAACGATATATTAAGTTGGTAGGAGATAGAGACACTCAAGTGAAGTGCATGAAAGCCTATTTATCTAGCATTTACGCTCGAAATCAGCTCAAGTAGACTCAAGAACCGGGTAGAATGTATACTGGTCGAAGCAAAATGGCAAGTACTGACCGAACAGGTCGACTCACGGGCTTGGTGTAGATTCAAATCGAATTACTAACCATCAGGGAACTTAATCTTTTGAGAGTGAATATCATATACGCGTCCCTAATGAACGCAGCTTGACGTTTTCGAAGCCAATACGGGATAAAGTCATCACTGCAAAGAGTGTCCAAGCGCAACGTCAACCCCAAAAGAACCCATTTGCGTACGTACTCCTAAGGAGCGCCGAATCATTATCCCATACTCAGAGCTTGCTCGGAAAACTCATAAAGTCCATCATCCAAAAGTCCATTGTCGCCGTGAAGTCTGTGATATAGCTGTATGGCATCCAAAAGAATGGACACCCTGGGTCGTCCTCATTCGGACCCCACGAGTTCTGGCACAGGACCCAGCCAGTCCGATTATTCTTCTTTTTATCTAAGAAGCCAATGGCTAGTACAGCATGTCCACCCGCTGCAACTTCTGGTCCATAGTGCCTTCGAGCTTTAGGTACGTCGGGCAGGTACCATTTGGTAATGCCGGAGTTCTTGGATTGTCTCCAATCGATGACATTCTTACCAGCCTCGTTCTTCACCGTGTAGAGACGGAAACCAAAAATGACTGGGCTGCCCTGGCTAAGACAGGAGCGTAGATTGAAGAGCACAGTGTCGCCATCTTTATCCATTGTCGCAATATCTTGATTTGACATGATTGCACTCCTGTCTTTGTCTCCTCTCTTGACATCCAATCTTTTATATTGATACGATCGAATCATGTACTTTTGAGCTTCGTAGAAAGCGTATGGGCCTGGATACCACTTGACGCTTTCTGTCCTCAATGGCCAAGTGATTTCTTTGCAAACACCAAACTTTTGCAGACTTCTCATTGCCAACCTGATTTGAGAACCATCATCATCAATAAGCTCTTTCTCATCATCGACATCGTTGTTTTCAGGTTCACCCCTGCGAGCGTTATAGTAGATAAAGCTCCGTGAAGGCAAAAATGCATTCTTGGCCTTCGCTTCGATGCCCTTGGAGCGGTTGGATTCGAATGAGTATGCAGCTGAAACAGCATTTGCGGTACAGGAGTTAGTATTTCCTTGATTGTACACTTTGTTCCAGTGGTTTTCGTAGTCTTCGTTGGTTCGAAGGTAGGTTTCACTTCCCCATGGCACTCTGAAAGTCATCTCATACATGCGATCTCTGTCATCGACTTCATCTGGCACCCAGCCCATATACCCGGGAAAGCCATAGAACACGTCGTCTGACATGACTGAATATGAACGATATGATTTCAAAGTAAAAGTCTCGAGCAGTATGGTTAAGAATGACTTTCGAAGATGAGCCGGCCCGAATTTATACACTTCACAGACATAACTGTTAAGCCACAGTGTTCAAACGCAGCTGAAAATCCAGAGGGGAGTACTGTCGACCCTAGCCGAGATTCTTCTTCTTACTTGATAGTCTATGAAGAGGGCTATACTCAAGGCCGCCCAACAGAACTTGTTGATCAAATGACGTGATCGTTCACACCTGCCATGCATTATCACCACCAAGGCTCATTCCTCTATGCTGCAGGCAAAAGCTGGCTGTAGGCTCTCAGCTTCTCGGATGGTCTGCTCATTGCATCGAGCCTAGACCCTGCCAGACCGACGGAGGTGACATAGTTGTAAGTGAGTGCACATTGAGCAGATGAGGAGCGAGCAGACCTGAAAGACGGGATATTGCCCATTGTCTCGGGTAGGTATGCCAACAGGTATTGGATGTTGAAACTGAGATGGGCAAATAATGCAACGAAGTGATGATAGCCCGGCAGACTATGGAAGCAACCAAGAGGCTTGGCGGCATGAAAGCCGCCTTGCCTGCCCGCGCATTCAGCTTTGTACCGAAAAACAAAGTTGGAGACCAGCTTAGGTTGACCAACGTAGTGGTTGATGCTTGAAGCGGGAGCAAAGGCGAATCATAAGGCCAATCGTAGCGGGACAGAAGTAGCCATCTGTTTCAGCTTCAGCTGCACAGAGCTGCAGCAGTCGGACCAAGACGCATAACCGATCATCCTGGTCGCGGTCTAGGCTGATCGACGCGATCCGCGCTGTGGGGTAATTTTGCCATGTTGAAAAAAGAATCTATAGTAGCTAGTATTAACTGTTCAGCGATGAGCAATAAGCATGGAATTATCAGTGGAAGACGGAGTCGGGAAGCTGAGTTAACTAAAACGGAAGAAAGAGGGATAGTGCGTCGTAATCGTCTCGCTTCGATCTCAACGAGTTCCTCTTGGTAGCGGAACTAAAAATGCTTCGTAATTGTTCAGGTTATCGTAATTCAGACTCTGAAAAGGAAATGAATCTATTGGCTGAAATGAACCTTCATGGAGTTCGAATGAGTAGAAGTCGAGGTCTTTTGTAAGAGGCTAGAGATGCTGTTGTGCGAAAAGTTCTCTACGTAATGCAAGAAATGATGAAATGACCGAGTGGCATTGAAAACGATTTGTAGGAGAAATCCAAAGATTCTTAGACGGAGAACTCTAGTCTGTCATCCCAATAGTCTGCATCCACATCGTCTATAGAATAAGCAACCTATCAACCTCGGCTCTAAAGTTGGACGCGTATACACTGGTATTATGATGTGTGGATCCGGAATGTCGAAGTAGGGGAAGAGCTCAGTGATGCCAAAAGCAGTCTCATATACAGAGTTTCAGCAGAGAGGGAAGCGTTGTTGTGATCAGCGTAAGTTAGAGGTGACGATCGAGAGCCGAGAGCCGCACCATTTGTGATTGAGCATCGAAAGGCTGCAAGGCAATAAATTACATCTCTTCCATCCATTCAACTATTTGATCCGAACAAGACTGGTCACATATTCTCTTTTTTCCTCCCAAACTTCTCATACACACTCCAACAGTGCAAATTGCCAGCTTAGAGACATAGGATTTTTAAATTAAATTGCCTAACGCCATGTCGACCACGTCAGTGGCCGCAAAACGGCTGTTCACCGAATACCGCGCTCTCGCCAATGATCCTCCCGAAGGCATAACTGCGGGACCCATCAGCGAAGACGACATGTTCGTGTGGGAAGCGCTGATTCAAGGACCAGAGGGTACACCATTCGAGGGCGGAGTATTCCCCGCAGAGTTGAAGTTCCCCAAAGACTATCCGCTCGCGCCACCGACGATGAAGTTTACATGCAAGATGTGGCATCCTAATGGTAAGTTTCGCTCGTGCATTGCGCCGGAAGTGGAATAGGAGAGTGTTTGCGAACAGTCGGGCTGATTATCGTGCAGTATATCTGAATGGCATGGTATGCATATCGATCCTTCATGCGCCAGGCGATGATCCGAATCACTACGAGCAAGCGTCCGAGCGATGGTCACCAATACAGAGCGTGGAGAAGATACTGATAAGCGTCATGAGCATGCTTGCCGAACCCAACGATGAGAGTCCTGCGAACGTAGACGCTGCGCGTATGTGGAGAGAACGACGAGACGAGTATGAGAAGATCGTGAGACGCAATGTTAGACAAGACCTGGGTCTGGAGTGATGGCTCGATCACTTTCGGAATACATAATGACTTAATGGGCTTATGAGTTACAATATGGCGTGGTGTACAAAGTTGCCGTCGAATTATAGCGTCGCAATAGTTGGAGTCCTGGTCCATTATTAGCATGAATTAGCGAGAGTAGCAGCATTCTGATGGCAACGTTTGCTGAAGCATTTCTGAATGTGACTTTAGAGTTCCCATTTCGTTTCGCAATGGCCGGGCGACTTGGCATGCATTCTCAATTCAACGTTGCAAAATGGCGATTCATCATTGTTCAACTTGGTAACTTCATTCAGTATATCACAGTATGCGGCTGATAATGCCAGCTAGAACGACGGCGTTGGAATGCCTTGTTCTTTTATCTAGTAATCCTGAATCTAATCTGCAACCTAAGCGCCAAGTGTGGAATGTCGTTAGCCAACCCACTTCCTCGCACTCTTAAACAATCTAATCCAAGGCCCGAATTCTCCCCATTCCTTTGCCTCGTCTGGTGCCCAGCTCCTTACTTCGTTGAGGATGGTTCGCTCAGGATGTGGCATAAGTGCCAGAACTCTGCCATCCGGCGTTCGAACACCCGTAATACCAAGCGGACTGCCATTTGGATTGTACGGATACCGTTCAGTAGGCTTCAAACGATTATCCACGTATCGTACAGCCACTAAGCCTTGGTGCATCAGAGTCTCTGGGCTCGAGCTCGCACCAAGATCCGACGGGAATTCTGCGCGACCTTCACCATGCGCTGTTACAATGGGCAGCTTTGATCCATTCATACCATTCAAAAACACACTGGGTCTGGTCATCGTGTTCGCAGGAGGATCCATAATCTCAACCATGCAAACCCTGGCCTCGTACTGCTCCGACTCATTTCTCTCGAAGGTCGGCCAATCCTGGGCTCCGGGAATTAGCTCTTTCAGCCGCGACAAGAATTGGCACCCGTTGCACACTCCGAGCGTGAAGGTGTTCGGCCTCTCGAAGAACTTTTGAAACTCGTCTCTCGTCCTCTCGTGCAACAAGACGCTCTTGGCCCAACCCTGTCCGGCACCGAGAACGTCTCCGTAGCTGAAGCCTCCACATGCCGCGAGACCCACGAATTGGTTCAGTGAGACACGGCCGGATATCAGGTCCGTCATGTGCACGTCGATAGCCGCGAAGCCGGCCACGTTGAAGGCGAAAGCCATTTCTGCTGCACCATTTGTGCCTTGCTCTCGAAGTATCGCAACGCGCGGTTTCTGCCATAGATTCGACATCACAGCGGACAATGGCATGATGTTCTCATTCGGGTTGAAGGTGAGATGATATGAGAGACCTGGATCCTTGTCGTCTACGATGTTATCGAATTCCTGCTGGGCGCAAGATGGATTGTCTCTCAGTGCCTGCATATGGTACGACGTACTAGCCCATCTTTGCTGTAGTGCACTTCTCGAATTTCTGTAAATAGTGGTGTTGAGGCCATAGCGGAAGGTAATATCTTGTCTTGAGGATGGCGGGACAGTGCCAATGCGCGTGATCAGTCCCGGAGGAGGACCACAGGTTGCGAAGCATGATTTGAACTCGATCTCATGCTTCTTGCGTACCTGGAAGACTGCTCCAAGTTCTTCGTTGAACAGTGCCTCGATCACGTGTCTCGTTTGAGAGCTCTTCGAAACTCCGTCGAGCATGATATCTAATCCGCAGCGTCCGGCAAAGGCCATCTCCACCAGTGTTGCGAAAAGGCCACCGTCAGAGCGGTCGTGATAGGCGAGTACGACCCCGGACTCGTGAAGCTGTTCCACTGCGTCGAAGAAATCTTCAATAATAAGAGTATCAGACACGTCTGGTGAATCTTCACCGATCTGACCAAAAACTTGAGCGAGCGAGGAGCCTCCCAGGCGTGATTTAGCACCAGCAAGATCAACATATAACAATACCGTTTCCCCAACATCTTCAACTCGTCGCAAGGCTGGTGTCCAGGTCCGATCTATCCTCTCAACTGGAGCGAAGGCTGTGACTACCAAAGAAAGAGGTGCAGTTACTTCCTTTTGGCCCTCATTATCTGTCCATTTCATCTTCATTGACATCGAGTCTTTTCCAACCGGTATCGAAATTCCTAGTTTGGGACAGAGGTCCATACCAATAGCTTCAACAGCTTCGTACAGTGCAGCTCCTTCTCCAGGGTGGCTACTCGCCGCCATCCAATTTGCCGAAAGTCTGACCTTTTTCAACCTGTCGCTGAAGCTGGCAGCCGCGAGATTCATCAAGGACTCCAGAACGGCCATTCTTGCGGATGCTGCGGCGGAAATAAGCGCAGTCATCGGCTTTTCGCCCATAGCCATTGCTTCACCGGTTTTGACGCCTGGTAAAAGTGAAGTCGCAGTCACTGAGACATCAGCAACGGGTACTTGCCAAGGACCCACCATCTGATCGCGAACGGTGAGGCCTCCGACTGTGCGGTCGCCGATAGTGATGAGGAATGATTTTGATCCCACAGATGGCAGTGTTAAAACTCTATTGATGGCCTCTGGGAGGAGTTCTGAGGTTGCAATAGACGGGAGGTAGACAGACAGACTAGGATCGAAAGCGGGTAGAGCAAGTTGGCGGGATTCAACAATTCGTGTCATCCTTGGTGGTTTACCGAATAAAATCGACATCGGAAGATTAATGGGTTGAGGGAAGTCTCTCGAATCTCGGTCCGTAAGAATCAATCTCTTCTCCTCTTTTTGACCGTTTGCTGCAGTGCCAACAAGCGAGTACCCACATCGCTCCCGCTTGCAGATGCGTTTGAATATGTCGAGACTATCCAGAGCGACAGCGAGCACATACCGCTCCTGTGCTTCACAACACCATATCTGTAGAGGACTCATTCCACTGTCAGCATTGTCTACCTCACGCAGTTCGAATGTGGCACCGAGATCAGAGTCATGGACAAGCTCAGGTAAAGCATTCGAAAGTCCTCCAGCGCCAACATCGTGGATGAATCGGATAGGATTTTGATTGCCCATAGCAGTGCACGAGTTGATGACTTCTTGGGCCCTCCTTTGGACTTCAGCATTTCCTCTTTGTACACTTGCAAAGTCCAGCTCCACGGAACTCTGTCCTGATTGAACGCTGGACGCTGCACCTCCACCTAGTCCGATTAGCATAGCAGGTCCTCCGATGACGATCAAATGGTCTCCGGCAAGCACCAGGTGCTTCTCTTTAATAGCATGCTGAGGTCTGACGGTACCAACTCCACCAGCAATCATAATGGGTTTGTGGTATCCTCGTATTTCAACTTTGTTATTAGTCAAAGGAACCTCTACCGTGAGCGTGCGGAAGTAGCCGGTAGTGCAAGGACGACCAAATTCATTATTGAAGGCAGCACTTCCAATCGGTGCTTCTAACATAATGTCAAGGCTGCTTGCGATGTGGCCTGGCTTTCCAACATCTCGTTCCCAAGGCTGCTTGAAACCGGGAATGTTGAGATCTGACACGGTGAATCCTGAGAGGCCAGCCTTCGGTCTTGATCCACGGCCTACGGCGCCTTCATCTCGAATTTCGCCGCCTGATCCAGTTGCTGCACCTGGATATGGTGATACTGCTGTTGGATGGTTGTGTGTTTCGACTTTTGCCAGATAATGTACAACTTCTTTAGCTTGTGTCCACTCTCCCGTGGAAGCACTCGGAGCCCAGAAGCTCGCCTTTTCACCTTTCATTACTGCAGCATTGTCGCTATATGCACTTACAACATGTTCCGGATGTTTATTATGTGTATTCCGGATCATTTGAAACAAAGACATGGGTTTCCGCATACCGTCTATTGTCCATTCTGCGTTGAATTGCTTGTGTCGGCAATGTTCGGAATTGACCTGGGCAAACATAAATAGCTCGACATCAACAGGTTCTCTTTTAATCTGCTCCGTGTATGCATCCACTAGGTATTCGATCTCCGAGCGGTCAAGTGCAAGGCCAAGCTCACGGTTCGCATGCTCAATCGCCGCTCTTGGACTGCTACCGGGTTTGAAGATTGGAATGGTAACGGCCGGTGCTGGTTCGCGTTCAGCGAATATCTCGTTGAGGTCAGGAGGAGTTCGGCTGATTTGCTGGGTCATGCGGTCGTGAAGGACATCCGCCTTTGGTATGCTGTTGACGTCGATGGGAGTTTCGAACTGTGCAGCGATGACTATACCACGTTCGATACGCTTGATGATACCCTCAAAAGTGCAGACGTGCGCTATGCTTGTAGCTTGTGAGCTCCATGGAGAGATCGTACCTGGTCTCGGAAAGATGTGGAAGAGAGCGACACCAGGATCGGCCGGCGTTCCATTGCGATTCAAAACATCGAGAAGAATTAATGTGAGGCGATCTTTTGTATCTGGATCCTCTCCATAGCCTAAGAGCTGCTCGAGAACATTGAGTTCGTGGTCATCGAGAGATTTTGCTGGGTTCACGTAATGAACCCATACGCCACGGACTTCTTTAGCTCCCAGCTCTTTTGCAAGGCGAGCTAATCGAAAGTCGGAGAAGGCATTAGAGCCTGGAAGGACAAGGTATGGCTCTTCAGTTGAGCTCGTCATCGGTGTTGGGATCAATTAGTTTGAATAGCACGCGGAGCACTTCGGAGATGAAAGTTTTGGTGGAGGGGTGGGGGGGCTGATTTTCAACAAGCCAGGTACGTTCCTAAGGTAGAGGTACGGAGTACATATCGATGTTTAATCAAACTCCTTTGATGGACGCCTGGACTATCATTCCACTTCAATTCCTAGAGCTATGGCGGCTATAAAGGCATAAATCTACTTATCATACAAATCATGCGGATTCATAGAAAGTTTGGATGTTGGGAACTTTTAGAAAATAGACAAACACAGTCCTATGGACGCCGAAAAGTATTATATTATATTCCTAATCTATTGACTCCTATTGCTGCAGAATCCCATGTCCTTATACTCCGCAGCTAGCTAGTAAGCCAGTTGGATGGACCTTCAAGAGCCATGATGGGTGGCGTAGCCCGAACCGTAATCGATCCCATCATCTATTAGTCGTCTTCGCAGACATCGCAGTCCTCGTCATAGTGATCGAAGACACTGTCATCACTTTCCCAGAGCTGTATCTCATTGGCGTAGCGATTGTAGAAGAGGCATTCAGTGTATCGTGCAGAATATGCGATGCTCTGGCATGTGGAATTTGCACGGCAGGCATACACACATTCTTGAAGAGTGGCGTTTATTTCTTGATAGATCGTCTCCGTGTAGTTACCCTGAAAGCATGAGCTAATAGAAACAGAGACCGGACAAGTATGGCTTACAGGCACTTCCGTAAATCCAGTGATGTTACAGGCTGGACGAGCAGTGACATACGTCTCACCTGGTGGAGGTGGAGTCTCTTGACGCTTAGTGCCAATTGCGTTGACAGCAATCGCGGAGAAGACCAGGACGAGAAGGTTGGAGAGTTGCATGGTGGTAGAAGGCTGTGGAGAGACTTGACCAAAGCTCATAAACAGGAGGAAGATGTAGTTGAAAGACGGAGATTCGGAGTCGAGTGAATGTTGAGTTCTTATTTACTCTCACTTCAGTGGGATTCCAGTTTCACCATGTGATGGGATGTAAAATGAGTGTGACAAACGAAAAACCTTCACTACTAGGTAACAAGCGACATTGAATGTTTTTTGGCTGCTCAGCAAGGGAAGCCGCGGACTTGAATGGAAGTTGCAGAAGGCTGCACAGGTCAACGAAGTTATCCAAGGAAAATTGAGGCATACAAGAATTCCAACCCCAGCACACCGTGACTATAGTACTTAAGAGCTCATGCGTTCAAAGGGTTGTTTCACCTGAAGCCCAAGCTCTTCACAAGACAGGACAGGCACGAGAGTGTTGAACAAATGAAGTCTTTCTGCATGGATACCGTAGCAACCATCGCAGAGCCGCAAGGTACGGCAGGATCAGCCAGCAGGCCAATGAATATCGTGCGATGTGGCCTCTAGGAGATAAGATCAACACCGGAGGGATGGAGATGAATGGACCTCACAGGTTGATGATCTAGGATGATGACAATCTCATGCTTCGAAGGTCATCTGGAATGACAATCGACATGGCTTGAATGGTGGTACGGTACTTTAAGGAGTTTCACTTGGCGCAAGCACAGGTACGATACGGTACCTCTGCCGCGTACCGTATCCCGTACCCCGTCGATCTGCGAAACCAGAACGTCAGGCCACCTGGTCCCTTGCAGCCGCAAGCAAAGCACAGCCTCGGATCATTCTTTGGAGCCTCATCCTTTCAATGTTGGATTTCCCGTTGTCACGAGATGACATGCATGCGGCGAACTACCTTACCTTTTGCACTCAACGGAAGACGCGGATGTCTGTATGCGATTTCCCGCATGACACCGACCCGTCATAAGAGCATGGGCGTATGGGGCAGGAAAGTCCAATCTGCGGTGGAAAAAAGTCGTGCCAGCATTTACTCTAGATGGTCTAGAGATATATTACGTGGTTGGTATGCTGCTTTCCGCCGTGAGATTATATGTATTTTGCCGTCGTTTGCCACCAACCTCAACACGCGCATGTTGTTCTTTAGTGACCCGTCCCTTGAATGGTGCGAGCAATACGATATGCAGAGACCACAACGTTAACCTTATCGAGCTAGACGTTTAAGCTGAAGTGAAGGTTCCACGCGACAGGCTTGCATCCACTTCGGTGAGAGGTCGTGGCACAACTGCTGTAGTCGAAAACTGTCGAGTGATGGGGCTGTGACAAAGCCCTTGGGGCCGTTCAGGTTGCATCCCGCCGTGGTAGTTTTTCCTCATAGTCGAACGAATGCTCACTCTCATGGCAAGGCCAATTTTTCCATGTGCTGCAAACGGTGCTGTTTCGGCGGAGAGGTCGATTTAGAATCGCTTACTTTTGGCATTGGCCTTCAAGGCATACTTTCCGTTTGCACACAAAACGTGTTTAGAGTCCACCTACGCCAAGCTTAGTTCCTCGCTCGTAAACATCATCCGCGTTAGGCGTATCGCATTTGAAATCCACCAGCGTAAGTACGCTATCGAATATGCTAGGTCATTACTTCGAAATCTTCAAACGTCGAAACACCTGCAAATGTTTTTGACTCCGACCACAGCCTTAACGAAGTTTCTCGAGCCTATAGCTCTGCGTATCCTAACTAAATTGCCATCCTGAGGTTCGTGGAGCTGCTCTTCCTGCTGATGGTCTTCTTAGTCCTGCTGGCGTTCACCTTCTGGGGTATGCCTTGTGCCAACTACCAAGGAATGTTTCGACTTGATCCGATCGTGTGTCTAGGCGAACTCTCCTCTCATGCACATACGATCCATGGTGTTTCAAGCATTACATGAAACATATCAACTGATCTCCTCTTGGCTTCCACAATCACCAGCTGCGGCATCTCTCAAGACAAGTTGGCTTACTGGACACCTCTGGTATTTGCTAACAACAACAGCACGTAGTGCGATTCAATAGCCTGTGGCTTGAAATGAGCATATGTATGATAAGAACACCGCTATGAATTACAAACCTTGGAATGAAATAATCTGTGAGGAATAGTGGTGTCCGCCTTAATATCCTTGACGACATCTTTCACGAGCAGAGCGTTACACGCATTACTCTATCGTATCGTATAATCCTGAGTCCGTGATGCCTTGGCTTTCATTGCCACCTTGGGATGAAAATGCTTTCAACGTCGCAGAAGTTAGCACTTGGGCTACAGAGTGAACAATGCGGACGAGATTTGTACGTCCTGGAATGAAGTGGGTATTTGAAGAGTAGGTATTGCTCGAGGTGCGATATGTCACTCTGGGCGTGTCGTTAGTCAAAAATGAATCTCTGTTTAGACGCTTTTGACGCGTAATTCGCTGCTTCAATACGACACGTCATAACAAGTACCCTGCTACACTTCCGAAAGCAACAGCTTTTATGCCAAAACTGCAAGCGGGGAGGAGCCTCGTCATGCGCTCGGTATGCACGGCGCTAATGTCCACTATGTTTGGGATGGTGCACTTTGAGGGCTGATCGCTTCGTGGCTGGAACGAAGCGTTCGCCACTTTCGCGCAGCTCCCTCTGCTGCCTAATGATGGATTCAATTGGCATTTAATAAGAGTGCGAATGGACGGTCTTGACGCCTTCAAAGTATCTTTTGATTTCTTCAGCCTCATTATCCGGTGGCAGGGAGTATGTCTTTACGCTATCCCGTTGCCGTTCCCCGCTAACGCAAATTTTTAAGCCGCAAAGATCCAGCTTTCCAATCCTTCATTGCAATAGCCTGCCTTCCTTGGTCTCGCTTGCAGTCGAACCACTTCACAACAATCACGAGGCCGCCGGAGTGTTTACTTCAATCTCAAAAGGATTCGCGTGGCTTCAAAAAGAGCCTCAAATTGTTTTCGCCTCATGCTAGCCCTGTTCCAATCACGCTGGTTGCTGCACGCCAAGAAATTAACCTTCGGAAAGACATCCCTCACACCGGAAGCTAAAATTGAGTGGCTGGATCGGGATTCTCCAACTCCCAAGCCCAGAACAGCGAACATCGTGACCACTTAGGTTCCCAAAACATGTAGAAGCCCAATCCAGACTATCAATTGAGGCATTACTCGGGCTTATTAACCGGTATTTCATACAGCCAAGGCTTTCTTCACCACCTCTTTAGGTTACCGGAGGAGGCTGGACGTCTTGCGAACCAACTCAGCTCTTTGACGCCTTGCGATAACTCTTACAAGCAATCGTTATCGTTGAGAGCCTCATGACTACCTGCATTTTCATCGCATAACTGACCGCTAGCACCACTTCTTTCAAGTTGAGAGGAAGAGAAAGGCACAGGAGTACTCTACTACGACCATTGCTTTGTGGAGGCTCTCTTCTTAACTCTGTTCCTGACAAGTGTTAAGCTCGTACATGATTCTGTTAAAAGCGACATTGATCATTTGGGACGCCTATCGATTCAGATTCTCTAACGTCACCTATTCCAGCTATAAGGTCGAGTTACAATATCAAACATCTTCGAAGAAGGATGGATGTACGTAGAATAGGACGTTTGCTCCAAAGCGCGCAACCACTCGCAAATAGTTCTCAGCCGAATGCTCTTAACCCAAGGATATTGGATGCGATTATTCCAGGATATGGAATTCTTTCTAAGCTGCTTCTCACGCAGTATGATGTTGATCTTGGACAGATAATACCTCTTCTTGTTCTTGCGTTTACTCTTTACACAAGCACACGCTTCCTTTGGAGGAATATTGGGATCTTCTTCAACAACTACTGCGTTGCATTCATCTATTTTGACGATCATGACGATCTTTTCCAGAGCGTACTGGCATGGATAGCTGTCCAACAGGTTACCAAACAAGCCAAAAGGCTGAAAGCCATTTCGAAATATGGTAGCAAATCCGAAGACGATGCCATTCTCGAGGACGTAAACGCACAGGCTCCGAATGAGCTTTTTCATTTCGCCAAACTCGCTGCTAAGACACCACCGAAATATGAACCTGCCTTTGGTACATACTATTTCTGGTGGCACGGTCGTTTCTTCATATTTGAGCGCAATCGCCGCGACCGAGGGCAAACAATCACGTACAACAATCAGCCAGAGGAAGAGCAGATCAGTCTAAAAACCATCGGTTGGTCAACTGAACCAATCAAAGAGTTACTACAGCACATTAAAAGATGGCATGTGGAGAGGAAGACCTCCAAGACAACGATTAGACGACCAGCCCCAAAAGAGCGAAGAGGATATCACCAAAATCCGTGGAGTGTAACCACGACAAGACATTCTAGACCAATGGAAACTGTGGTGCTCGACAAAGAGCGGAAGGAAGCACTTGTCGCAGATATTAATGAGTTCCTTTCGCCGGCATCACCACGATGGTACGCAACTCGTGGAATTCCATATCGCAGAGGCTACCTCTTCCACGGTCCACCTGGGTCAGGAAAGTCTAGTCTGAGCTTTGCACTCGCAGGTTTGTTCGGCCTTGACATTCATGTCATCTCACTACTTGAGTCCACAATGACCGAAGCCGACCTGAATCATATGTTTAATACGCTGCCGAAGCGCTGCGTGGTACTGCTCGAGGATATTGACACAGCTGGACTCAAACGCGAAAGCAGCGAAGATTCGGAGCCTCTCGAATCTGAGAAGCCCAACAGCGCCTCTGACAACGGCTTCGCAGACCTGGCCAAAGAACTACGGCGAGCCCACCGCGCTGCTTCCTCGGGCGGCGGTCGTGACACAGCCTCACAGTCTCAAGGCGTGTCACTTTCGGGTTTGCTCAACGCTATCGATGGCGTGGCTTCACACGAAGGCCGTGTCCTTGTCATGACCACCAACCACCCGGAGAAACTGGATCCGGCGCTGATCAGACCTGGCCGCGTCGATATGCGTGTCGAGTTCGGCCTCGCAACGCCGCACCAGATGGAAGAGATCTTCTTCCGCATGTATTGGAGTGACAGTGAGACGGAGAATGGGTCGGGGCCGGGCACGCCGACGAAAGAGGATGCGGAGCAAGAGGGTACTGGTAAAAGGGAGGGTGTCGGCGAGGTCGTTATGCGAGTTCATGGGTCCAATAGGATGGAGGTGAGGCGGATGGCCCAAGAGTTTTCCAAACTATTGCCTGAAGGAACATTCTCACCGGCAGAGGTGCAAAACTTCTTGATTGCAAGGAAAAAGGCTCCCAGGACTGCCCTTAAGGAAGTCGGAGAGTGGAAAGATACGATGATCGCGTCAACGAAGTAGCAACACAGTGAAGTACAGACCAAAAGTGGTTGAAGTGAGTGCATATATGGGTACGTTAGTTCAAAAGTTTGGTAGTTTTAATAGCAGCTGAACCTCGGATTCCGCGGGTTGCTTCGTATACCTCGTATTTCCCTCTTCTTTGTCTTCCGCGTTCTGTTTTGAGCCACTGTCTTCAGCAACTAGTCTTTCGTCCTTGTCATCCTTTCCAAGTTCATCCAGTCTCATCCTTGTCGCCGATCCTTGCCATCATATCACGGCGAACGCGACTGCCTAACTTTCTCATCTTTCTTTGTCTTTGCCGTATTGCGAGGAGTCACCAAAACCCACTTATGGCACCTCAAAATGAGGTGAAACATCATTCATGCCCTCATTGTTGCAAAATAGTGCTTGACTTTAGTAGGGATCCTAGTCAGCATGATCAACTCAGCTCTCGAAGGCTCAAGTTAGCTCAAGCGGCATCTAGAGAAAATAATTCTGCCGTGGAATCGCTTATCCACTTATTCCAAGAGCGAAAGGACCAAATCACTGTCTTCGGTGCAAATGTCGACCGGTTCAGGCTCGGTGCTTCGGCTGGATGCCAACTCTCCAGGTTGATGCTCGAGCAGTTGATGTTGGCCTTTGACTCGACAAAAATATCACTTTCTGTACTCAGCGCTTCTCTTCTCACGTTATGGGACGGACCTGCTCTATACTTTGGCTACCCAACATTTAACAAACAGATTGGCTTTAAGGATGGAGTTCTTAAAGAGGACATAGCCCTTCAGCTTCAAGGGCAAAGTAACAGATTTGAAGTAGTTGGTCGTGTGTCCCACATATTCCCAGCAGTAATATGCTATCTGGCGTAAAGGATATCAGATTTGCTGACAAATCACTCTAGAAGCACATCAATCAGCAGGAAATTATCGCAAGGATCTCAATCTTAGCCCATCGTCAGTGGAAAGTTTTGCTATGGTAAGAAATTGGCTCAAGACCTGCGTAGAGAGTCATAGCTCTTGCCAAAAACCAAGCTTCAACTTCATGCCGGAAAGAGTCCTAGAAATAGAGAGAACGCATCAGAGCCGACGCATTCGACTGATCGATTCTCACACCATTACACCAGAAGCGTATGTAGCATTAAGCTACTGTTGGGGCGGTAGTCAACAGCTCAAGCTCACGAAAGCGACGATCGATCGTCTGAAATCAGCAATTGCCGTTGAGGAACTACCACAAACTCTGAAAGATGCAGTGATCGTCACCGAGAACCTCAACCTTCGCCTCATTTGGGTTGATGTTTTGTGCATCATTCAGGACGATGACGCGGCGGCTTTGGCCCGAGAAATAGATACGATGGCCTTTGTCTACGGTGAGGCCATGGTGACTTTGCTAGCCTCGCGCTCTCAGTCAGTGAATCAAGGCTTTCTACATGAACGCAAGTATCCTGGGCCGACATTCGAAGTACCTTACATCAAACCAAATGGTGAAGAGACAAGCTTGATTCTCGTACAAACATCTGAGAAGAGCGCCGAGCATGCCGAACCCTTAGATGAACGTGCCTGGGCACTACAAGAACAATTACTCTCGCCGCGTGTCATCGATTTTCGTACATACCAGACAAGGTATTCATGCAGAAATCTTGACAATTCTGGCTTCAAAGCCACAACCGATGGATGGGCTACCTCTTTCTTTGATCCAACTTCACCAGGCTGGTCGTTCATAAAGGAGAGCTACATCAAATCAACTCCCGATAAAAGAATCGAAATCAAAATGCCTAAGAAAGAAGCAGAAGACGTACAGCAGCGCTTACTTTCGAAGAGTCAGGCACTATGGCACATTCCAATCGGCTTTTGGTACGACACTGTAAACGCCTACACACAGCGGAAGTTGTCCAAATGTACAGATCGCCTCATCGCGATAGGAGGCATTGCACGAACAATTAGTTCGATATTGTATAGTCAGTATTGTGCTGGACTGTGGAGGGACTGCCTTGCTCAAGGCCTTATTTGGAGGTCCTTCGAAGGCGCAACACTGCAGCCAAGGCCTTCGGAGTACCAGGGTCCATCATGGTCGTGGGTTGGAATGAACACCGCAGTGAACTGCCAAAGGTGCAAGGTGATGATGGAGTATGAATTCCCACTTGACAAAGAGTTCAGAGTCATCGACTGCCAGATCCAGCTGCAGCATAAGGACGCCCAGTATGGCAGAGTCTTGTCTGGGAAGCTTACGTTGCGAGGTCGAATGAGACCTGCCGTATGGCGGCGTGGAGAAGATTCGCACAAGCCCGAGCAGAAGTCTGTTCTTTTCGCACAAGTTTCTCCTGAAGAGTTGGGTCAATTACCTGCAATCATGTGGGCTGACGCTCTTGAGAAGGAATTTGCTGACTCGTCAACCAAGTCTATACCTGTATGGCTCTTATACCACTCTTACCAGCAGGATCTATCCAGCACTGCCCAACATTTTGGAATAGTGTTAAGGCGATACAGTAATGGAGTCTACGCTAGAGTTGGCATGTTCCATTGTACCATGTCGGAGGTAAAAGTTCCACAAGGTCGCGGGATATCTTTCGACACGAACATTGAAGAGAAAACAAAAGCTCGAAGGGCAGCTTTTGAGAAATGGATGAACTGGATCTGCGAAAGCGATGTTGTCACCGTCAATATCATTTAGATAGCATAGAAGATTTTCCCAAACATTACCAACTATCGCATTTCTAAAATGCAGTTTGTGCACATAGACGAAGTGTTGTGAAGACTAGGTACTCCGTAGGTTCCACGAAAAGTCTAGATTTACCTCCTCTCCGCCTTGTCGGAGAGAGAGAAAAATGAAATTTCTAAGACCAGGAATCGAACGTTCGGCTTCTCTACACAGAATACAGGGCAAGGCTGACAGCACGCTTCTGCCTGGAAACTGCTCGCCAATAGGCGGCAAAAAGGGAGGAGTCTCAAAGAGACGAATTGGGTAAGATCTTCCGTTAGGAAGTTGCCTTAGCATATGACTGCGCTACCTCCCCGAGTACAAAGAATGAAAAGTGTAGATAAATACCCACTCTTACTCAAGGAGCAAAGTCAATTACTCCGTAATGACTCCCGTCAGGTAGAAAATCACATCCATAGTGAGGGAGCACTCTAACCTCTCTACGGAGTCACCTAGTTCCGGAAAATACTGCCAGACACACTGTTCCGAGCACGCTATATTCTCCGTACTCCAGCGACCGTTTTTTGTTCACCAATGCTAAGCGTCTGAGCCAGAGCCAGAGGGTCATTCACTGGTGCGATTTCTGCTCGTAACAATGATCATCCTAAGGGACGCCCTGTCGTCGCATCACTCGATCAACTCGGTATAAGGTATACTCTACGACAAGCAGCTAATCAACATGCGGGGTCAAACGGACAAATGGGAGCATCCTGTCGAAAGTTTGAGATGCTGAATACGAAGCATCAGAAGACTGGTTTACAAGTTGGAAGAAAAAGTCGGACACGATTCAATATGCTACCGGGCAACAGTCGTCAGCTCTGCGATGTTAAACTCTTCCGAACAATCAGTCAATAGACCCGGCTTCCACATTTCGCCAGACAATCATCACACCAAGCATGACCGTTCTGAAGCTCACACGATGGATTCTCTTTGGCCTCCTCCTTCACATCAATTTCACCGTCAGCCAGAGCAGTACTATGGAGGTACTCGTACATTTTGGAAGTGGCCCTGACCTTGCTTCAGTCGTTGCCGCAGACTCTGATGCAGTTACATATTTCGCTACCCACACAAATATATGTCGTTCCGGGCCATGCTCACCGCTGACGATATATACCAACGTCATGATCAATGGGCCTTCCACCGCTGCCAGGACCGATATTGGAGGTACCGCTTCACAAACGATCGAGTGCGACATCACATCAAGTTTAATGACCGGTACCTGTACGTACGTGGCCAGCGTTAGCCTCAGTGATATTACATCGTCTATTTTCCCAATGTCCTCGGCATTCTTCTGGTGGGAAGGTCTCAATGTGACGGCAGGCCTAGAAAAGCTTTCTGGCCTCACAATTTTAACTACCACCGGCGTCGTGATAACGAACATTGCGCCGTCCGCGCCCACAACTTTCGCGAGCACGTCTGCAACGGCTACGCCAATTAGTTCTACTCTAAGCGGTTCTTTATCACTCACTACCACCGTTCCTAGAAGCAGCGCTACATCTTCCGTTGGCTCGGGATCAGCTACTGCGACAGGTACACTAAGTGTCACGTTTCAAGGACGGATATTTACTAACCAGGCTGCAGGAGCTGCCGCTGGATGCCAAACTGCATTTTTGAATTGTGCGATGGTGGGACTTGCTGGAGCCATAGTAGTAGCATTGTAGTGCTCGTAATGTGGTACGAGACCGTCATCCATAATAATTTGTGACCGTGGAGTATTCACCTTTCCAACTCCCCGGAGAAGGAGGCAAGCCGTTCACCCATTCAGCGTTTGAAACATGCATATTCTCATATCTCCTTCTAAGCCGTATTCGTCAGCCTGAATATGATCGAAGAAGATTTGTGCCTCAGATCGTGGCGTTTGGCGTCTAGGGGATGCTAAGTTCACCACCCACCTCCACATTCCGAAAGTCCAATCCGCTTGGCCCGGAATTTCCATCCCGCATTCGGAACTCAGTGGTCGCTGTGTCTCATGGGACCGATCGAAATGGAAGTATTAATGTGGACAGGTATCCAAGAGTACTTCTGTTTATCTACTGATACGAAATGTTCCTCAATACTTGGATTCACAACTCTTCCATCGAAGGCTTTGCGAGAGCTCTCAATCTTCAACGGGTTACCGGCTTTCTCCTAGCGCTCTGGGTACTATATTTTACGGTATCAACTCTCAAAATTTATCTTGTGAGCAATGTAAAACAATTTCCTGGCCCGTTTTGGACGATATTCTCAAATATCGATTTGACAACCTTCAGTTTGCAACAACTTCGAGCTTATGTTAGTTCATATCCTGGGTCCAACATGTATCGAGCTATGTAAATGGGATGAGCTAATTCTTGATCTAGAGATTGCTTGACCTGCACAAAAAGTATGGGCCAGTCGTCCGTGTCGGTCCAAATGAAGCTTCTATCGGAGACTGGAGATACTATCGTCCCATTTACTCTGGTTCAAAGGTTTCGGTGAAGGATCCAAGATTCTATGCGGCGGCACAGTTTGTTGGCCACGACAACATCTTTCAGATGACGTACGTTCGTATCTTAGAATTATGCATACGATGCTAACAGCGCCAGAAATCCAATCCAACATACTGCCCGCAGGAAGCTAAGTGCGCAACCGTATTCGTTGCAATCCATTAGCAAGCTCAATCCTCTTATTGAAAGACTTGCAAATGAGATGACCACAGCACTAATTACTGGCTCTGCGGCCTCGCAAACCGGTACCGTTGATGCTTATCACCTTTGTGGACTTTACAGTTTCCAGGTTATCTGCAAAGCCGCGTTCAACAAGGATTTCTCGGAGGAAAATGCAGACAACACTGCCTGGGAACTATTGAAAGCAATGGAAGGCAGTGCAATACTCCTTATTTTGGATAACATCGCTCCATATTTACATCATTCCGGCTGGGGTTCGAAAATACCCGGATTTCTTGGACATGGCTATCGAAGCTACGATACTTGGGTAGCAAAGTCTAGGGAGATGTATGACCATTTCCTCGAGACTTCATCTGGAGATGACAAATTCTTCATGACACCGCTGGTCCATGGAACTGACGACTTTCTTGAACGTAAGCTGAGTTACGAAGAAGTCATCGAGGAAGGAATGGGAGTCATGTTCGCTGGTAGTGGCACAACGTCGTCAACGCTGACATACCTACTGTATACACTTTCACTACCTGAGAACCACCATATCCAGACGCGGCTTCGGGAGGAGGTTCTCAAAACGCCTGACAACATTCTTGCTATCAGGAACCATCCTTATGTCAACGCCGTCCTCAATGAAACTCTTAGGCTCTATCCGACGATCATATCCACGCTACCACGGGTGCTTCTCGAACCGATGAAGGTAGGCGACTACCTCCTGCCTGCGGGGACAGTAGTCGGCATGCAAAACTATGTTCACCACAGGAATCCGATTGTGTTCCCAGACCCGGGCCGTTATTACCCGGACCGTTGGCTGAACGCGACCGAGGAGATGACGGCGTCTCTCACACCATTCAGCCTAGGTAGAAGAGGTTGCATTGGTCAGAATCTCGCCTGGGAGGAGCTGTACGTTGCTGTCAACACTCTCATGCGAGCGGGTATAGAAATGGGGCTGGGTCAGGAAATGAAGCTTGGAGATATGGATATGATGGACAGATTCAATATCGCTCCTCGAGGAAGAAAGTTGATGTTGGAGATAACTAGAATTTAACTCTGTTCGGATTTTACGTATGATCTTATTCATATCTAGATGTTATACTCTGAATTTAGCAGCAAAATGTTGAGGTACATTGAAGGAGAATCAGATGGCTACCATAGTCTCGTTCAGATGCCAAAAGCAGGATCTTCGAAGTTCAAATTGATCGCTCCATCCCAACAATTTCTGGTTCAGCGGCTCGACTAACGTAAAATCTGGCAGATTGTATGTCACTCCAGTACAAGATCTACAGCCTCAGCAGTACTCATCACTAAGGGCAGATCGGGGTTCTCTGCTGGTTTCAAAGGACGGACGAGATGTTGTACGCGGTTATAGAAACAAGACTCGACAACAATATAAGTATGTCGTCGCGTTGGCCGGAGAACAACAGGAAACTTACACCCTTCAAGCAAAAATATTGTGTCACCTACATTCGCTTTCTCGCCGAGACCAACATAGCCTTGATCACAAATAAACATTTTGCGGCTTTGAAGCCCCAGATATCCTATCTTTGCCACCTCTCCCACACGATCCCATGAGATAGATGAAGTCGAAAGACGATTCTCCTTGCAAAGTTCGGGGAATTCATTAGCTGGGACACTTATTTCAGAAAAGGAGCCACGCTCAGTAAAATTTCCTGGCCCCATGGGTGCATGAGAGAGCATTGACGTGAGCATATCCAAAGACTCTGGAACGCCTCTGCAGATCTCCTCGAGGCCTTTACGATCTGGTGGTTTAGAAAGCCCGGGTATTCGGGACAGAGCCAGTCTCAACGCTATGAGATCTTCTACAACAGCGGTTTTGTTGCTTTGAGGCCAGTCTCTGCGAAACTTTGCCCACTCACAGTCATGGTTACAGACGGTTAAGCCATAACAACAGCTACGAGTGAGAACTTCTTGGATCCGACCAACCAGCCGCCCCCTGATATGAAGGGATAGCCGCCTGTTCAGCTCTCTAATTTCAAATCCTCGTTGGCCATCAACTCTCTCGCTCCAAATGACGGGCCAATCGCGGTCCGAAGGCAAGGTCGCCATGATAGGATTACAGGTCGGAGCCATGTGCCAGTCGGGTACCCAGGAAGGGAGTGTATGGGTCGTCGGTCGTCGATTTAGGAAGTCGAGAATATCTAGTCCACATCGTCCGTTGAGGAGAGCAACCGCGGTGTCTTGAAGCACTCCAATATATGTTTGTTCATAGCGAGGGACCAAGTCTACTTCACGATTCCAGGCGAGGCCAAGGAAGGCGTACACGTGGTCCCGAGGATCAGATGCTTCGCAAGAATGTGCAAGTTCGCTAAGCGTGTTCGCAAAATGATGCTTCAAAGTCGCGTTTTGATCGACATGATAGAAATGGCTCTGCCGTTGGATCATTTGGTTGAAATTCTGTAAAGCGGGCAATTGAAGGTGAACTGTGCCTTTCCGCCTGTTCAAGTAAAGTTGAAAACGATCTAGAATGTAGAGAATATCTGAGGCCACTAATTCAATTGTGCCGATAAGAAATCCGGCATCTCTGGAGAGAATGTACTCCTGCACCGTCCAAGAGCGAAAAAACCACAATCGGCTAGCAAGCCAGAGCATTGATCGTTCGTATGCGCCAGACATGGCCGCTTCATCGGGAAATTTGGCGCTAGAACAGTAATACCTCGAAGTTCCGTATCGAGTGATTTCGTCGAACGATGTTTCAAGCTCGTTGTTGATGCCCAGCCAGATGAGGACTTTCTTACTCCCCATATATATACTTCGCATCAGTCTGACCTGATGGTTTCTCTCTCCTATATCTGCTTGATTTATGCAGACTTGATCGATCCAGACGATGTTTGTAGCGTAGCGCTCCCATAGGTAGTCCAGTGCTTCAGCCAAGTTGTCGTTAATCAGGATGTATCTTCCTTCTTCTAGACGAAGTTCATGCTGACGCGTTGAGTCTCCCCAAACCCAAGAAATGGCAGTAAAGGGATTTATTCGGCTTAGTGTTGTATGAATGAGGCGATGTACCCACACTCCGTCTTGATCCTTATATGCACGTTCAAGGAAACGGACTTCGTCTGTGCAGCTGAATTTCTTGTACCTGTACTCTTTTCTTCCACTGACAAGTCGTCTCAACGTTTTGGTTAAGGATGAACCGTAAGAATAAATATCCGGGAAACCGAGATTCATCGTGATCCTAGAAGAAAGTGACGATTTTGTACAACTTGTGAGCTCAAAGCAGCGATTAAGGCTGATCAAAATCTGTACCCTCACGTGACGGGTGTCGCCGACCCCATGTAAGAAAAAGACCTTCATTGAATTCAGAATTAGCCTAGGCTGAAGTTGTTATTTAGGTTTCTATGTAGTTCTGACGTGTGAGGTCAAGACTTTGGCTATATAATACTCTTCGCCAGGAGATTAATAGGCCAGCTTCCAAATGCTATCTCGATGTCACGCTACCGTATAGAATCAAATATCGTAGCTCAAGTTTCTGACGGTACATGTAGAAGGCATGATATAATTCAACCAAGCCACGGCTCCTGCCATAACAATAAGAGGGTAACGGTCCAGCAAGGCTGTCTCCGTCATAGTATTGCTTCTGATTCCCTTCCTTACGAACAAAGTTGATTTGAATGAACTTCCCAGCCCCCTTCATGCACCGGTTGTGTTCAACCGACAGCCTTGCAGGCGTGTGCTGAGTTCCGGGACTACCTTTTGGATCTGGAACCAGAGCACCAATTGGATTGTACTCGAAAAAGACTTTACCGTAAGTGTCGCTGAAGACTCCCAACAGTTCGTAGATTCTATCGGGGCCTCTTGGTGCGTATTCAAGAACAGTCGGGAGAGGAGCTTCAGGCATTAGGCCGCGAAGCTCATTTGCAATTTGCTGAACCCGACCGGTAAACATGAGGAAGCCTGGCAGAGCGACTTCGGGAGGATCCACACGCTGTCTCGGTGTTATGATAAATGCCTTGGGATTGTTGCTACGTGAAAAACATTCCACCTGGAGGAACCAGATTCGTGAGGGCATATTGATGCCATGGTCGAGGGTCATCTTTCGTGGCACCAATGTCACCGCTGCCATGCCGTAAGCCTTCGTATATCACGTCCTTGAAAAGCTAGTCGTCGCCATTAATGAAGGAAGGGTCCTTGAAAAAGTGAGGCATCCAAAGTCTTTGCTCTGATATCACAACAACCGAAGTACAGCCGTAAGGATCTATCACGCCAATATTGATATATTCGTCCGAAAAGTCAAAGCTGTTGGATGAGGTCGCACCCCAGGTGCCATAGGCCGATGCCTCAAAAGACTTGTAAAATACGAGTCGGCCATAGAGTAATTTCGAAGGTTTTGTTGTATGTGTCTGGGATAATAGAAGGGTGCTTGTTGAGAGTGATATGGAGTGGGGCCAGAGAGTTGGCAAAGACGTGTCGTTCGACGGGCTCTTACGACTGTGTAGCGATCCACTCGAGTATCCCACGTACCTAGTGCGGGCTTTGGCACGCTGTATCGACAAGTCAATAGGATTCAAAGAAGTTCAGTTAAAGGCTTTATATACATCTTGATCAAAGTCTCTGTAACTAAAACGATTCAGACCATGTTGCACATTCCCACCAGCCGGGACACCGATTTCCGGGTATTACACCCGTCTCACCTTCGAACTCTTCGCTTATTCCAATGTAAACGAACATGCTCCTCTCCGCAAAGTTACATGGATCCTCTTGGAGTTGGATATCGACATATACAGAACCATTTCGGTTTGCGAGAGATTCTTCCTTGAAGCGCTTGATCAATCTTCTCTGCTTTTGCTCCCGCCCCTTTGGCGTTGCAATTATTGTGTTGGTTTTCTTTAGATATGATTTAAGGTGACCCTTGGTAACAAAAGACGACTTTTCCAAATCAGGATTGTAATCTAGCATGTTCTGAAAATCTTTGCCGCCATGGTGGTCACCCAAGATGCCTGGTACGCAAATGATCCACGCTCCTTTAGAACGACAAATATCTCCGCCAATGATGATTGCAAACCGAATCGTGGTGTTCACACCAAATTCACCATGGACACTAAGATTGTTCTCAGTGAAGAAGAGCGCGGCATGTGGGCCATCTTGCATCTTTGAAAGCGTTATCTGTCCAGTATTGTTGGAAAACGTAGCATGCTGCAAACAGAATACCTCTTCCAACAGAAAATTTGCCGTACACCCCAGCATTTGTGCAATTGTGAATGTTTTGACGATCTGTGGTGGCTCGAGGATGATGGATCTCGGTTGTTTTATGAATAAGGTACTCTCACGTGCATCGGTGTAAGACCACTTTCCATGAACCAATACTAACTCTTTGTATCGAGAGTAAGATCCTGTATTCCAGGAGAATAATGGAATTGCAATGTAGAACTCGTTTTCTCCAGCCAGAATGCAGGAGATTCCTGCGAAGACAAATTCGTCTAGTTTAAAACAACGAAGTGCTATGCTTATTCCGCTGCCAGTGAATGTCGCGTTTGTAGTATGCGGCAGATCCTGTAGTACTTTGATTCGGTCGGTAAATGCGAATGCAGCTGGAGAATCTGCAAACATGCCATGGTAATTGTGCCTTGATTTTTTGGTATTGGACATCAGGAACGTATGCATGTCATAAAGAACTTGATCTCGGTGGGTAAGGCTCCAGGCGAAAAGAGATGGGTCAAGAGAGATTTTCATTATTTCTTGTTGCAATCGGACGAAAGCATTCGAACCCTCTCCATATAATAATGGCATGTGAACCCCAAAGATTCCCATCAGACAGTATGCTAGATCTTCCGTGCGAGTTGTTTGGCGCTTGGCTGCCCAAGACATTTTGGATCCGATGGAGACCTTGTCGAGATCACCGATGAGCAGGACTTGTAGAGGAATTCCAGTAATTTCACAAAGCTGACCCACAAGGTTGAGCTTCAAGCCTAAGGGACTCCAGCTTGAAGAGTAGAACTGGACTTCTTTCGGCGCAACCAATTCTTGTAAAGTCCAGCCTCGCGTAAACCAGCGGGATTGCCCAAGGTCAGAGAGTTGGTCAACGTCGGAAAGGTAGGCATAGCACTTCGTAGCAAATCGATAGTATCTGAACATTGAATTGATAGCCTCTGACAAATCCGCGGTACTAGTCTTGTCGATGCAGCAGCTGTGAGACGAGTATTAGTTTGAGCTTGATAGTATTGTCAAGTAAGTCATTTACGTATCAACCCAGGCCCACTCTAGCCCATCCTTGATAGCCTGACGACAACAATTCTCAATCTTTGAATATCCTGCCTTTGAATTGACATTCGGCTTATCCATATCCTGGAGAGTGCATTCTTCTTCCGCCCAGGTATGGGAAAGGATCGCATACGCTGGAATATTCCGATCATTTAAGAACTCGTGGAGTTTAAGTGTAGACGTATTGATCAATCTCATGGCTCACATCAAAGCCTTAATTCTTTCAAGAAAATTCTTTTCGGGTGTAGCTGGTGAGCCTGACATGAATGAAACGATTGAGGAGCCGAACATCGCGACTTAGCCTACGGGTAGTGTCACGTGATAACGACCTCACCCCATATAGAATAGGCGGATCATGAGTAAAGTTCGTAATTAAACCTAGATTGATGTTTCTATGTAGCATCTCAGCACGAGAACAGCATCTCAGAAGTGTAATATAGCCGTAATCACGAAGTTCAACAGCCCAGCCAGCTCCGGCCGGACCGCCGACTCATCGGCATCATCTGTTCAAGCGTGCATCATCCTCAAGATACCTTATCAAGCTCACTCCTGACCCTCTCTACCGCCTCCTCAACCCGCTCCCACTCCTCCCTCTGCACATCACCCCCCTCAAAGCCATCCGTCCTCGCACCCTCAGCAAGCGCCTCCCTAACCTCGCCCTCAAGCGCCCTCAACGCCACCCTCCCCTCCTCCCTCACGCGCGCAACCCAGTCCCTCCTGGCGCCCTCCCAACCCCTCTGCAGCCGCCGCGCACTCCAGACCAATCCCAGCGCGAGCACCGCCCCCACCTCGTACACGCCGACACCGGGCAGCCCCACGAACGCCAGCGCCGCCAGCGCGCCCGCCAGCGCGGTCGAGCCCGCCGCCCGCACCACCAGCGCCTGTGCGCGCGCCTGCAGCGGCGGCACGGCAGCGCGCGAGAGGCGCGCGCGGGCGGCCGCGATGGTGGCCGGGTGCGGCGCCGTCGCCGCTGGGTACGGCAGCGCGGAGGAGTCCGTGTCCGCAGCGTGAGACGGTGAAGACGTGCCGAGGAGGCGCGCGCGCTCGGCCGGCGTGTAGAGGTCCTCGACGCGGAGGGTGGGCAGCGGCGGCCAGGGGTGGTCCGCGGCGTCGTCGGGGTGCGGCGGAGCGGGCGCGGCGGCGGCGACGGCGGGTGGAGCAGCGGCGACGAGCAGCGGCGCGCCGGCCTGCGCGGCGCGCCCCGCGAGAAATGCGAACGCCGCCTCGCTGTCCACCAGCCAGCGCCGCGCCAGCACGTCGGTCGCCACGGCCGCGACGTCGTCTGCGCGCCACGCCAGCGCCCACCACGCCAGCCGGCGCCAGTCGCTGCCTGCGACTGCTTCCGCGAGTCCGACTTGCAGCTCTGCGTGCGCCTGCTCGGCCCAGCGGTCGACCGCGCGGCGCAGCTCGGCCCTGGTTTCGGGCGCCGGGCCGCGGGCGGCGCGCTCGGCGTCGGCAGCGCGGCGCGCCTCGCGCAGGCCGGCCTCCACGCCGCGCAGCAGGTCGCGCACGAGCCGCGCAACGGGCAGCTTGAGCTTCGCGTCGGCCACGGGCCTGCAGTCGGCAGACACCCACTCGGCGGCGGCGGCGGCGCCGCTCGCGAACCAGCCGCGCTCGAACTCCACGCCGAACTCGACGCTGCGGCGGAAGTGCGCCAGCGCAGAGCTCGCGAGCTCTAGGTCGATGGCTAGGATGGGCGCGGCGCCGGTTTGCGGCTCGGCGACGCGGTGCGTGGGGAGCGCGACCGCCGGCTTGAGCAGCGCTGGGAGCGGGACGGAGGTGCTTTCGGGGTCGCTTTGAGTAAGTGCTTGAGTGGACGAGATAGATGACGATGTGAAGCGGCCTAGGGTGATTAACGAGGATGGTGTTGGGAGGATTAGCAGAGTTTTGTGGACTGGTAAGCGGATTGTTGTAGGATGGCCTGCCGCCGAATTCGGCGCTTGAAGAGTTGGTACCAGAAATGTCTCTGTAGATACGGATGCCGAGGATGGAGATGGAAGTGTCGGTGTTTGCAAGCTTATGGTTGTAAGGAGAAGCTCTAGATTGTTGGCTCGGAGGAAAGGTGACTTCGTGAGGATCGTTTGGAGGATAGGATTTGGCGGCGGCGGCGGTGTTTGTGCATCGGCATAGCTGTATAATAGGTTTAGCAAAGCTTATAAGAAATTCCACGATGGCTAAAAGGACCATACCGGATGAGTATAGCTTTGCCAGTGTTCACTGTCTCGTCTTCCAAACTCTTTTCCCAGTCATCAGGTTGAAACAGCGGATCAGCAGCTAGAAGTTTGGCAAGCTTCCTCGCTAATAGAGGCGAACCAGCACTCAGGACTATTATCATTTCAAATCAGCCGGTATGTATGCCACGAATATGGAGCAATTGCTTACTTCCAACTCTTGTGACAGGATTATTGCTCTCCAACCCTCTTTGCGCCAATTGAAGCCTACTGAGGTTTACATATATTGGCGCATCGGTTTTAAGCTTGTTGAGAGCTTCATAGAGCTCAATGAATGCCGGAGGGACGTCAATTGGCGCGTTTATGGCGGTAGCGGAAGCGATGGTAGAAACACGACGACGAAGAGGTCTGCGGATCTGGCCTGGTCTCCGCGACGGACGCAGTGAGGAGGAGGGTATTAAGAAGCTCCGAAAAAGGCATGATGGACAAATAAATTGCTTTGATGCACTTTCGTGAGCCAGTCGAGCAGCTGCTCGCAATGATGGAGGCATTGACGGAGTTTGCAACGACCACGAAAGAAACTCGGAGCGCCGCTGAAGTTAAGGTGAAGTTGAGCAGTCGAAAGACGTTGACCAGCGAAAAATGCTTCTACAAATATCACCATTTCAGAACACAGATCGCAAATATCAACATGAAGATGGGATTCAATTCAGTATCATCCGTATGCTACATATTTAATGCCTGCAAACCTTTGAAAAACACACACCGCTGCCTACCCAGGGCAGCATCCTACGCTGCGCAGGTGACAGAACGTACATCACTGCCAGAACTAACGTAACGTCACGTCTTGGTGCCCATATACATTAATTCTTCACACACATCCACAATCATTAGGAAATCCATCCATCCATCATATGCTCGACATCGCCCGTAATATCGGAACCTTCACCTGGGCGTGCATACCCTTCGAGGGTAAGATGCGACGTCGATGATGTGTGTAATCGGCAAAATCTAATCCGCCTTTACAACCATGCTGGTTTGGATAACTATTGCCGCCTGGGACGACCAGAACCAGAAGATCTATTAATCAAAGTCAGCTTTGCGCTTGAGACATGGACGAGAGTGGAGGAGGGTTGCTGACAGTGAGATTCTCCTTGCCACCGTTCGCAGTCCTTCATCGTTGTCTGCTTCCTTCTGCGCCCGCTGTAGTGCCTCGTTTCTATTTGCATCCATCGATCTTCGCACTTCGTCTTGGCTGGGTGGCAGACGCTCGTTCTGCAGATCCACCTTGCGAGCTTCCTCGAAGCTGTGGATGGCTTGTTTAATACCTTCTGATCCGAGCATCAACGTGCCTGCTGGGAGGCGGCCGCCAGCGGCTGTCTTGAGTTCGGTGACACGTTCGGATTCTTCACGCAGTACCTGGAAGACGCGGGAAAGGCGACCAATGGCAAGAATCTTGTTTTTGATCGCACGGCGCTTGAATTCGGTCGATTCCGGATCGAAAGTAGTCAAAGGTGGTGATGAAGGTCCCACAATTGAGCCTGGAGTATCTTCCTCGAGCTCCTCCTTCGAGCAAGTGTTGAGAATTGCGATGAGCATGTCAGTGATCTTTTCGCCGACGAAAGGAAGGGACCACGTGAACACATCCATGAAGTTAGGCAACCAGTATGGATGCGGAGTGCAGTTGAACTGTCGGATGTTCATGACGTTATTCTCATACTTAAGAACGGCAGCCTTGTTGTTGTAGACGTCAAGATAATTTGGTGCACTGAAGATGGTCATAACACTAGGGAAGCCGGTAGTTCGTGTCTTTCGGTACATGCGGTAGCCAGCATCTTGAGCTTCATGAGCACGAATGATAGAAAGAAGATTGTTCTTTTCCAGGAAGCTGCATGCCGCAGGATATGAGAAGAAGTAAGAACAGCCTCGGACGTGGTTGTGGACGAAGAATTCTTGTGTCTTCTCTTGGCCGAACTCCTCAAGAGGATCCGCCCACAGAATATCACACATCAGACCATGTGTAGGTGGTTCTCGGAAGCGGTCGATCTGAGTGAGATGTTAGGTGATGCGTCAATAGAGATATAAGGATGAAATCACTTACGGCTTTCAAGTCTTCAAGAGTATGGAGCTCAGGGCTTAAACCGCCATGGATGCAGAGGAATTGCTTGTTCATGATGGCGGCAAGTGGGAGAGCACAGAAGGACTCGACACACGCTTCATAGATCTGTTCAGAATACTTGTGCTTGCACTCAAGCTTGAAGGTGAAATAGTCGGTTAGGTGTCTGCACTCGTGATTGCCGCGCAGCAGCCATAGAGTCCGTGGATACCAAATCTTGAGCGACCACAGATAGAGAACGCACTTTGAAGTATTGGAGTCAGCAAGAAAATATATGCGAACGCGAAAAGAGAGCTTACCTCAATACTGAAGTATCCTCGATCAACGTAGTCCCCGAGGAAGAGGTAACGTGTCTCGGCTGGGTCACCACCGACTTCGAATAGCTTCATCAAATCATAGTATTGACCATGAACGTCACCACACACGGTAATAGGAGCGTCCATTTCCAACAAATTCGGTTCTGCCTTTAGGAGCTTTGTGCCTTCACGAATAATCCATAGCGCTTGTGGCTCGGTCAAGCGACCTTCACGGTAGAAATGTTGCTTGAGGAATTGGATGTTGGGTTTGGATCGATCTTGAGGAGACCAGAACTGTTCGTCTGTAGGAACATTGAAGGCCGGTGCTTGGACGTCTGGTGGATAACAGCGTTAGCATGAATTCCAGTTATCAATACAAGCGCAATTAAAGGAGATTGCCTACCTTTGCAGACACGCTCGAGTGTGTTCACTTCTGTGCCATCATCCATGGTGTGGAGAGTAAAATCGGTTTCTGGAGGTGGCTTCTTGTCGCGAACGGCGCGTATGGCAGCATCGAAGTAACGATCCTGCCGCATTGGAACGCCCTGTGGCGGGCTCGTGCCAGTATCTTCCTCCATCTGAAGGAAGGGTGGAGGTGGGTGGAGGATGAGTGGACGTTAGGTGCGAGGGAGGCGGAAAAGAGGTTGGCAAGTAATTTTGGTCAAGCGACAACTCAGGAGAACAGCGAACAGGTGGAGCAGGCGAAAGTCGGATATCAAGGCAGGATAGAGTGAAATTTGGAGCTGTCTGGGAGCTGCTTTTCGGAGCTTAGTGGAGAAAGAGGAATATTAAGGAGAGGCAACACGATAGCTGCCGAGGGTCGTGGGTCGAGGGTCAGGCTGTGGGAGCGATGAGGTCAGTCGAAGCTGGGCTACTTTAGTGCAAGCACGATAGAGAAGCTTGGTTTGGCAGGATTGATGAAGAAATGAATCCAGGGTGAGTGCGTGGGCAAGAGGAAGACGCAAATACAAGTGGTGATGATGTAGAGAGTGCTATTTATTGCAGGTGGGCTGGGTTGGGTTGATTAACGAAGGAGGCGATGGATTGACGGCCGAATTCTCCGTACTAGTAGTCGTACTCTACTGAGGACACGCTTGACCGGTCAAGCTTCAGCCGCACATCTCACGTGGCCGTTGTGACATCGCGAATATAAAGCACTCCGACACTCCTATTACAGCCAGTTTGCAAGTCAGACACATTCCAATACCACGGCCACTATCTGGGAACGTATCTTGCTCGAGGTGGTGGTCATCCAGCAGCGATTGAGAGTACACTTCGCCTCGATGTCCCCTCCCACGGCGCCGCCACAAACATAACTCTAGCTCTGCATGTCGAGGCGCCAATGAGACTGAAATTTGAAGTTACAAACTGAAATTCCACCATCGGCCATAGAGATGCATATCCTAGAGGCCCAAATGGATATCTTTGTGTCGCATGCGCCGTTGTCGGATGGCAGTACCCGCACAACGCATAGCACCTACTCTATGGTATCATGCAAGCAAATTGCAAAGCACCCACATACAATATGCCGTACTAGGACCATGCATGGACACACTTGCATGATCTGAATTGTGATCTGTTGTAAAGAGTTTGAATATCAATGCTCGTTACTAGTAAGAGGCGGCTTCGGCATCAGTACCCGATTCCGCATCGTACACTGCCTGCTTACTATGAGAATGAAAGTGTCAGATGAGATGATTGATTTCACAAGGAGCTTCATAAACAAACCCTTTAGGTGATATTGCGTTCCACAGCCCTAAGAAATACAAGACTTGGCCCGTTTTCATGAAGTACCTTCCATCGTATTCTTCGGAGCTTGGTGTCAGATCTGTCCCAATCGCACTCACTCCTCAAGGCGATCCCTGCCAATATTTTTGAACGTTGCGGCACTCGTTTTGGAGCACTTCCGCCTTACCGAAGACTGTTGGGACCGCAATTCCAATCCCAATTCTCATTACATTTGCCTCGGAGCTCGAGATCCACTTTATAAACTGTCGTGCTTCGTCTTGGACTTTACCCGAAAACATTTCAACCTCTCCAATTCTTAAAACCCAACCGCAAGGCCATCCGTACACCACGGATACATCTGCAAATCCACCATGGGTACAAACAACGGCGACTCGTCGCGTGAAGAAGGCGATACTGTGACGTACGAAGACCTTATCACCTTCGAATATGAGTGTGAAGAGACGGAAGTGGAAATCGGTGAGCAGCACACCTTCCTTTCCTCAGCACAACCCACCCTTACTAACGGCCACTACTAGAGCGGCTCCAAAACGCACGCTTCGCGCCGCTGTGGGCCAAGCGCGCCTCACTGATCTCACGCATCCCGCACTTCTGGGCGCTCGCGCTTGAGCAGTGCCCGGCCGACCTGGACCAGCACATCCAGCCGGGCGACTCGCAGCTGTTCGCGGACGCGCTAGTCAGCCTCAACGTGCGGCGCTTCGAGCCCGACATATCGCCGCGCAGCATCGAGCTCACGCTGACGTTCGCGCCCGACAACGCCTGGCTGGAGGACGCCGTGCTCACAAAGAAGTTCTTCTTCCGCCGCGGCGGCCCCGACTGGCGCGGCCTCGTGTCCGAGCCGGTGCGCGTGCGCTGGAAGAAAGGCAAGGACTTGACAAACGGGCTCACAGACATGGCATACAAGCTGTTCCAAGCACGAAAAGCGAACGGGCTCCTCGGCGCGGGCGCCTGGAGCGCCAACGCCCTCGCGGACCTGCGCGAGCACCAGGAGCTCGCCAAGCGCCTCGCCGGCAGCGACCCGGGCCAGTTCAGCTTCTTCACGCTGTTCGGGTTCGTGAGCGAGCGGCGCTGGGTCTCGGCGGAGGAGAGCGCGGCGCTGGAGCGCGAGTTCAAGGAGGCGCGTGAGCGGAGGTTACCGCAAACAGAGGACGTGGACGACGCGGTCCGCGAGCGCGACGACCTGCTTGCTGACGCTGAGATCTGCCCGCATGGTGGCGACGTCGCGACATACATCGCGGAGGACCTGTTCCCGAACGCTGTCAAGTACTTTGGTGAGTTGCTGCTGGGCGCTGCGTGTGACGGGCGCGGAGCTAACGGGTGCTTCTAGTGGCGGCGCAGGAACAGGATGATGACGAAGAAGATATCGACATGGAAGATAACGAAGCGAGTGACAGCGAAGAAGGCGAGGAGATCGACATCCGCGCGTTGGTCGGTAAGGGTAAGGCCAAGCGGCCGAAGGAAGGAAAGTCCAGCGTGAGTCCACCGCCGAAGATACAGAGGACCTGAAGTAGATTCCAGGTACTGGAATGTCGCTTTTGATTGGCTCTTCAAGCCTTTTCTTGTGATATGCAGTGATCTACTTTCGCATCTTGCTAGAATAAATGCGATTTTGGAGTTGGAAGCGTATGACTTCACGCAATAGTGAAAAGCGTTGCTGATATACGCTAATCTAATGTTTCCTGATGCCTTCTTCTCACATATATCTTCCCCTCCAAATGGTAAGGTATCGTTATGCATAGAGCAGACCTCATTAGCGTAGCGTAGCTGCTGGTATGGCATGACTAGTCCGTCCAAAGCCAGCCTACAGCGCTGAGTATTCACAATGCGTCGCGGAGTTTAGATAGGATTACAGTGGGGACTTCTTCATTCCATAGCCTACATATAACATGGAGCGACGGCACTCGCCATCTCAGATTTCTAAGGCTCGCAGTTCGCCTCGCCATTCAAACAGCTCCCGCTCAAGCCTTAGCCTTAAATCGACAGGCCCAGCACCTCACCGCCATCATAAACGCAGCCATCCATCCGTCTTGGGTTGAAACTCCAAAGCATGCACCGTGAGTTCTGAATGTGAATTGTGAGTTCGAAGTATTCCGCGCCAAAGGCTCTTTGCCACACGGGAGACGCCATGGTCCAGATCCCGTGCAAAAAGGGAAGCTAAGTCAATCGTGAGCCACGGCGCCGAGAATGAGACTGGGAGTGGGAGATCTAATCCAACCAGGGTGATGACATCAGGGGATAAACGCCGGGGTAATATGCATGCAAAGAGTGATACCGGAAACAATCAATTATGCAGACATTGTCGTTTGGCGAGGTCGTAGAACATTAGAGTCGGAATTTGTAGGCTTGGACGGCGAGCAGAGTTGTTAGGCAACACGCAGTGTGTAGGGTGGCTAGGTGAGCCTTATCGCAGTGAAAAGCCGTTGGAGCCGCCGTTTGATTCCGCAAGTTGCCTCATTGGGTGATTTGCAGTCGACCATCTATGCCAAAGTTAGCAGAAAGATCCTACGTACTTATATTCCACGAGTTATGCGAGCATAAGAAAAGTGCTCGTACATTCTGATCCGGTTATCATCTCCGGCAGAAGCAAAGATACACGGATCTTTCGGATGCCATGTAACAGCATTGACACATCCTGAACGATGGCCTTCGAGGCGTGCTACAAGTGGTCCCGGAGCACCAGTCGCACCTGTGGCTCGCCAAATGCAAACGCGTGAATCTAGGGACAATCAGTTTTGTTCTTTGAATGCTAAAAAATCCATGGTTCACCTTCGCTTCCACTAATTATAAAGTTCTCGGTCGCTCCACCGAATGCACTCCGGATCATAAAGTCTTTCTGCGTCTGTCCATGATATTCCTGGATGATGTGACCGGTCTCAACGTCCATGAGTTGTAGTCTGTCTGGGTTCATGCTAACAAGCATAAGCCTAGAATCTCGGCTAATGCTTACGGATGTCATCTTGACGTTTTCGAATTTATAGTCGGCAAGCTTCTCACGCGTGATGAAGTCGAAGACCAAGATACGAGTATCCAGAAGAACAACCAAGCGACGGCCATCCGACGAAAGTGCTAAGTCGTACACTCGCAGCTTGTCTTCCTTCCACTTGTAAATCATCTCGTCTTCATTCGTCCATACAGAGAGTGCGTGTTGTGGATCTTGAGAGCCAATGACGAAAGACTCTCCATTCGGAGCCCAAGCAGCGGCTGTGACTGGATATTGGAAATGAGGTATAGAGGAGATTCCTGAGCCCGTGTTCGCATCCCAGACGCGGGCGGTATTGTCAGGCTCGCGTGTACAAGTGATGAGTTTACTGTCGTCGGGACTCCACGAGATGTAGCAAATGCCAGATTCTTCGTGTCGAAGCGTATGCAAAAGCTTGAAGTTAGGCAGCTCGTATATTATCACCGTCTGATCTCGGCTTGCAGTTGCCAGCTTTATGCCGTCATGTGAAAAGGCGAGATACCACACTTCATCAGTATGATCGTGAAGAACATGGGAACATTCCGCCGGGAAGTCGTCTGGAGAGCAGGAGTGATCAACGTAGAGTGAAGGTGACTTTTCCGTGTTATGAAACCAGCACTTTTGAATCCAACCTTCCTTGACCTCTTGAAAAAGTTCCGCCAACCTATGTTCCGGAATCATCACGCTTGCCGATATGCATCTCGACAGTTCTGACAATAACTGGCTCCGTGATGATCCCTCTGCACCGTCCCATTTTGCCTGTGTCTTTAGATCTTCCGCGTTCGCACACATCATCAAACTAGAGAGAGCATGGAGTCGGTCGGTTTCATGCTGTAACGGTCTGAGTTCCCAGCGAAGAACTGCCAAGGCACGTGCAAGATCCCTCTTTTCAAGCAATTCAAGGTACTTCTGCTGTCGAAGCCAGAAAAGCATCTGATCTTTGTTTGCTCCTTCTGCCAGAGTCAGACCTTGAGTGTAACCACGGTAGTCTTTCAGTGCCAAATCGATGCTATTTGTTCCGGTGGCTCCTGGAATACTAACACCACCATCTACATCTTGAGAACCAGAACCGAAAAGGAGTGCTTCTGCCTCTGCCCAGTCACCTAGTAGCACTGCTTGTCTGAAAGCGGCAACCGTAGGTCCTTCCAGTTCGAAGCCACTCTCTCTACTAAGCATCTTTGCCGACTCTTGATACCCGAGATCTGCAAGGCCTTGTATCAAAATCCTAGTCACCTCTTCTCGGCTGTGTTGAAACCATTCCTTTGATTCTGGTCGAACCAGTGCCACGCCATTGCTTTCTCTTGGTGAGCTTGAACCATTTGCATGGCCATTACTCTGTGACGAATGTCCATTCGTTACCCTTGGAAGCGTGGGTGAAAAACCATTGGAACCGTTTGACAGCGAGTGTTGAGGTGAGTGTGATTGTGAGCGTTTGTCGCTGTCTAAACGCATCGTGCTTTCCTCTGCGCGCCTTCTCTTGACACTTGGGTGTGAGGCACGGCCTCGAGTATCGTTTTGGTTGAAATCTCCTTCTTCAGATGATGCAGAGGGGCTTCGACGGCGCTTAACCGCTGTGGTGGAAGAAATGGTGGATGAGAGTGGTGGGACGGGGTTGGAAAGTGAATTTGGTTGGGCTGAGATATCAGTGGAAGTAGGATCGAGGGTTGTCGAGGTGGATGGGTGGTCGGAGGTGGATGGGGTAGTTGTAGGGTGAGGTTGTTGACGTTCGTCGGCCAGAGCTGTGGTGGAGTTGGAGCTATAGCGGTACTGTCTGCCTTGAGGAGGGACCCGCAAGCCAAAGTTACGGGTCCTATCTCAAAGCAGCAGCTTACGCTGGAGCTGCCGTTGATGGGTGTAGTGCAAAGATGGGCGATGGAGTCTTTCGGCGTGTGGATGTGAGCTTCGACGTACCAGCTCAGACGTCGGAGTAGAGTTCCAGTTTGCGGAGGATGCGGGAGGGGTCCGGATTGGAGGCCAGTCAAACTGGCGGCGATGAGGTTGGGCGCTGGTGAAGTATCCGGAGATTTAGCAATGTGTCTGGCGGTTGTAATGTGTTGAGGAGGAGAAAGAGAGGAGGTGGGAGAAGGTGGGAAGATGTAGTGAGGAGGTCACTACTCGCCGTCACCATGAGACGTCGAAGTTCAGTGGTCCGTTCACATCTGTCGACTACGATACCTATGATATTCACTCTTAGAACACCCACCTATCGAAAACAACACATAGTAATAAGATGGCGAGAAGATTTGTCTAAGATTTGCCTCACATAACACTACCGTCCTTATGTCTTTCTCTATGAATCAGCGTGATCTAGTCGAGCCTCAACAGTCGGAGCACATGACGACTTCCCCCGATTCTACCATGCCTACAGGCCCCACCAGCCGTGATAAGCTCAGCGAAAGAACATACGAGCTGCATGGTCCATTTCAGAGTTCGACTACTTGCAGACTAGATCCGAAAGACAGTTGTCGACCTTCCTGTGAGGTGCATTCGCGGAAACGCTCATGACCTGAAACAGTTATGGCTCCAGTCAGCTTCAGACACGCTTCTCCAGCTGGCTTTTGCTTCTGCGAACCCTTAGGCCTTGCAAGCATTCTTGGTTCTCTGGAAATAACCCAAGGACGAATGCCATGGATGCAGAACAGCACAAGCCTGGCACTATCTAGCCCATTTTCAGTGACGGTGTGTGAATTTGTAGAAGCCTTCAGCCAATGGACAGCCCGCCCTCAGCTGATGGACTGTAACCGCTGACCTCGATTGAAGTCTGTGCTTCGAGAAGGCAGATGCCATTGCATAGCGCTTCCGATCCTGCTTTAGCAATTCATTGCGCAACCAGCTCTGACAATTGCATACAATCCGTGGCCTCTTATTCGGGACCAATCTGGTCATGACCACCTCATCGATAACGTAGGTTAATATTGATCGCCAAGCTCGGAAACCCCGCAGTTTCCGATGGATTTATCGTAGAGAAGTTTTACTGCGAGCATTTATTGAGCATTATTCCACATTTATTCGATCTTTCATGAAGAATAAAGGCATGACCGCATCATCGATGATTCCTGCAGTGGGACGCACCAAACCGTCTTACACCAAGCTCTTAGATTATTCACTAGTTTAAATAAACCTAATGGCAGTTTGACCTCCGTTTTGGGCGGTCTGTGATATCGTTTTGAGCTGGTACATCTACTCACGAATATCCCAATTGCACGGTCTGGCTAAGGCTGCCTTTGCTTGTCAGAACCGCCCGCAGCCACTAACATCGCATTGCACAGCTGCTGTCAATCAAACTCAAGACAAGAATGATTCTATATTTTTTTTCAGTTATAGAGCTTACACTAACTAATTTTAAAAAGGAAACCGACAATTGGAACCGGTAAACTAAACCATAGCATCGCTACTAGTGCTAGCAGATGATTCCACAACCAAGAAATCAGCTTCATCGCTCCCAACACGATCAACACTCCTACTCCGATCGACGCGTAATATAGGATAAAAATTATGCACGATCCATTCGTAAACCCTTTGAAAGGTGTGTAGGTGTAGCTGGTTAATAAAGTTAAGTGTGAAATAATAAGAGAACCTCTTAGCAATACCATCAAAGCATCTGTGTAAAGCCCGACTGCGTAACAGCCAAGGAAACACAACAGCACAACAGAAGCCCTGGAAAAGGTTCTGGATCGAGAAACACTTCCTAAAGAAGCGGCCAGCTAGTACGAAGACAGATGCGAGTTCGGGCATACGGTCGAGTAAAATTCGCAGCAGATGGAAGCTCTTACGAGAGAACCAACCACTGAACATTGAAAGATCTTGGGTCCCGACGCGCATTAAGGCTTTGAAACTTGTTGCAACACGCGCTGGAAAATACTTTATCCAATCTGGTAACGTTGATAGATTTGGCAAGTCAATGTAGATACTTCGCTCTCGAATCCGTTCTACCAAATCTAGGAGTGAGGACAGACTCGAAAGGCCGATGCCGGCAACGTTCTCGAAGCTGGTCGCATATAGCTCTCGAAGATGTCGGCTCCAATGGTCAGAAAAGTACGGAGGTGCCAATAGTGAAAGATTCTCAGTCAGCTTGCAATCGAGACTCTTAACTGGCTTATCCTGCGAAGGTCTGTTACGGCCCGCTTCGACAGCAAACGAACTGCTTCATTTAACGTACCAGAGTAGAGCGGAATTTTATAAAGTCCTTCTTCGACGTCCACTCGGCCAAGACATTCGCAAATCGTGTGACTGTATCACCGCTGAAAGCAGACCACAGGGCGATAACAGTAGCGATAAGTGTAAGAACGGCGATGATAGCTCCGCAAACCCTGGCTACTTTGGTCTTGTACCAAGAAGAAGAAGCAGATCCATCAGTTCCGCTGTTGCTCTTAGTATGGGACTGTGAGTCGATTTGGAGTTGGGTCTGGGAGCCGATTTCGTTGTCCGTTTGGGCGGCGGTATCGTGCTCACGAATTTTGACTTGCACTACGTCATTAGGTTTTGAAGGTGTTGAGCCATTCGAGCTATCAGCAGTCTGAGTTTCGGTCTCAATGATATCCTGCTTTTTGCTATGATTATCGCCTTCAGCATCATTTTCCTCGCATGAAGGTCCGCGATCGTACTCAGTAGATGTTGAGCGTTCTGTTGAGGCTGGGATTGAAGGCGGGTTTAGAGGAGCCGGATTGGAAGCCAGCTTCGTGGGCTTCGTCTTCCATGGTTGTGAGGTGTCCTCACTAGCTTGCTGGTATTCTTGTGATGTTTGGGCAAGCGTAGGTCCTACGGTTGAAGGCGTTGATAGTGGATATGGATCGGAAGTCGTTTCTCTCGGTGCAGTCTTTGGCATTAGTTCTCGTGAAGCAGCACTGACCGGGCAGCGTTCTTGGGATACTTTGCCAGGCGTAGGTTTGACGGTTACAAGCAAAACGGTAGCAGATTGTGGTCCCTTTTGTTGTGCAGTCGACTTCGCTTGATCTGTTGGCGCAGTCAACGCTTTGGGCGCAGGTTCCGATGCCATCGCGTTAATTCGGTTCAAGGTCCCATCAGATCTTTATCTTCGCAAGCTCCTTATAATGGCCTGTAGCGTATGTCCAATGGAATTGTAGGATCGTGCGAACGGCTTTTCCACGGCGAGTGCAGCTGCGCCTCGTAAATATCGTAGAGCACGGTTCCGCAGACCTCACCCACTCATGACATGTGACAGTGTCCGTGGTTTTCGAGTTGTGGAAATATCTCTTAAGAACCTTTATCAAAAATCCCCATTTTCGGCGGTGGATTCATAGGTAACTACTAAGTAAGGAAGGTATCTGGCCTTCGCGATCCATGCAATCGTGGTTCGTAAAACCCCGCTTGGTTTCGCAGACAATGTTCATATTTCGAATTAAAATTCTTGTCTGTTCACTTTCACATATCGCGGTTGCGTCTGACATAGTGTCTGCGGTTCTGATATCCGAAATGTAACGAGTATAGGACGCTCAAAGATGCAAGTCGCTGCCTTTCAATTTGAATTTTGTTTAATTGACACCTGTACGTGCCATCTACCTACGGAGTACTACTTCATAGAAGTCAGGACGCTTAGACGCTAAGATGATCACAGGGCGCCTTTTCGGACAACGCCAGGAAAGTAGAGAAGAGAAGCAATTGTAAATACTATAATTCTAGGGATTTCAAGCACTTGAGATCTACGGAATCTATCGGCATGAGTGATCGACTTCGCAAGATCTACGGAGTACTAGGTAGTATAACCTCCCTCTCAGCGTGATCGGACACACTGTGTTGTTGGAATACACTCCCTAGTGCTCATCATGAACACGTCACTAAGGTATGATTACGTTCACTCCCGTCTCGTCGGGATTGTGATTAGATGAGTTATAATCGGATCATCCCTCCGCAAGTGGAACGAATTCCAATGTCATCGAGCTTCCACCCGAGAAATTTTGCAATATGCGCATCGTGTTACGCCGCAGATTGGGCAAGGGTGTATACATATGGAGCTTCCACACTGACACTGTAACTCCTTGTCAAAACTTGGGCACCACGCTGGAGGGATTGACTTACGCATTCCCATATGTAGACATATTTTTTCTTTCGCTGTAAGCTGGAGGTTAACTATGCAGTCAGGCATTGGCTGGCGTTGGTCAAAAGAGAGCGCTTACAGGTCGTATTGGGTGGATGATATCGCTCAAACCGGCCATGAATGAAAATCCCTTAAGCTCCTGCAGAAGTACGCCTTTCTCCGTCTGCTGCGTCACGGATGACCTTTGCTGGGGCTCGGCAGGCTCTTGGCTTCTACTAAAGTACATTATGAGAGACCGCGCTTAAAAGTCCAGATGCAATTGTGTCATGTTAAGCGCTCCTATAATATCAGTGCCGAGCAAGTTGATATCAGAGAAGCGTGAGCCCGACGGAGATATTTCCACTTTGACGCGATTTTGGTTGTCCATGCCAATGTTTATCCACCCGGGGGATGCGTCTAGACCAAGTGCATCCCAAGCCTAGACACAAGTTAGCTGCTGGAGCTTGTTGGAATGGTACACGTACTAGAGGAGCAACATATGACTTCGGTGATCCGCTGTCAAAAAGAAAGTGTATCCAAATAGGGAGCCTCCCTTCCCGTGAGACCGGCAACGATAGAATCCATCGATCGCCACTCCCATACATGACGCCGGGGCAAGCAGACAAGAGTCTTTGGACTCTATCCAGGGGCACCGGCTGAAGATACTTCGCATTGAGTCGGTCTGAGATCTTGTCTCTTAGATCCTTGTCTGTAACATCTTGAAGGAGAACCTCGGAGTCGGGAGTCGAAATCTGCTGGTCGAGATCGCGAAAATTGAAATTAGCTGGCTGGGAAGTGCGAGGCTATGGCGACTCCAAACCAAAGCGTCCTGGGACGGCATGGTAGGCGCCCCGTGGATCTCCTTTGGTGGGGTGACACTAACCCGCTGATAGTGTTGTGGAATGAATGGCTTCTCCGATGATGTATCGCCCGGCTCCCACCGCATACGGAAGCGCGGTTAGGTGGAACTTCGCTAAAACTCAGTGTCTGCCTCAGGCAAAACACCTCACTCCGTCAATACGGAGTACCTTGCCTTACCTCATAACTACCATACGGCTTCTTCCCGGTCCGCCATCCTCCTCTAGAAAAAGGCCTCCCATAGAAAAAGTCTTCATTCTTCACATCACCATCTCTTTGGCGGTTGGTTTGGGGTACGCCGTTGACATGGCTTGTTCTTTATAACACGTCTTCAGCACAGGAAAGTTGCACTTCATTGCATTCCTTCTCGCTACTCTTCGTCATTCAAACGCACTGCAAGGGTCCACTCAACGGAATAAAACTCTGATAAAACTCTTCAAAACTCATGCCAATTTTATCTCTCTCTTAGGGATTAGCAAAATACCTCTTGAGCCGCTGGTACCCTCTATCGAATAGCAATTGAAGGGCGTGTCATGCCTTTACGTATTGACAAGGTCATGCTCTGAGCACACGAAGATCCCTTCAACGACATTCTGCTTTCTAGATTCATATTTTCTTATAGATTTCTCATGTATGCTTAAAGGCGAACTCATGTTGAGATAAGGATCATCAGGATAACAACCATGGCATACGATCGCTCCGGCACTACAACACCAATCACACTTGATCTGAATTTTCCAGAAGCATTAGTCCTGATTATAGTCACAGGTGGCACGATATGCATGAAAAAGTCAAATCGAGGTCTTATACCAGCACCAAACTTTCTGCAATTTGGATTGGCTCCTCGACCGGCTTTCAATGATAGCACATATCCAGAGCCTCTTGAGATTGTTGTGAACGACAACGACAAACGAAAATGGGTACAGAGCCTGCGAACTCCAATCAGTGCATATGACAGAAGAGTTCGATATGCAGTTCTCGAATTCGAAAAGCTTCTTGATAGTAGCTCCATAGATGCTGCTGGTTGGGACCAAATTGCTCGTGCCGTACAACGGAATTACCAACTGTTCGACGGGTTTGTGATACTTCACGGCACAGACTCGTTGGCATACACAGCATCGGCGTTGAGTTTCATGCTACAGAATCTCGGCAAACCAGTCATTCTCACCGGAGCCCAAGCTTCGATTATGGAACTTCAAAACGATGCGGAAGCGAATCTACTGAATTCCTTAATACTTGCAGGCCATTTCATGATCCCAGAGGTCTGTCTCTTTTTCAACTCAAAGCTCTTCCGTGGCAATAGGACGACAAAAGTCTCAGCTGAAGACTTTGATGCTTTTGGAAGTCCCAACTTTCCTCCGTTAGCTACCATCAGCGCCACACGCACGCGGGTAAGATGGGATTTGGTACAGCGTCCGACAACTCTACATCCGTTTTCCATTCAGACAGGTCTCAACACTGCGCATGTTGCTTGCCTACGAATATTTCCTGGGATTAAACCACAAATGGTCGATGCCGTTCTCAAACTTGATGGACTCAAAGGATTGGTTCTCGAGACCTTCGGTGCTGGCAACACTCCCGGAAATGCAGATTCTGATCTCAATCGCATTCTCATAGAGGCAGTGAAGCGAGGTATTGTCATCGTTAATGTAACTCAATGCCTCAGTGGCAGCGCCACAGCCATCTACGAAGCTGGTACAGCTCTTGCGAGAGCAGGAATTGTCTTCGGCAATGACATGACTAGCGAATCAGCGTTAACAAAGCTTTCTTATCTTCTGTCTCTTCGAAATTCAGCTCCGGAGGAAGTCACGAGAAACATGTTGACGTCTTTGAGAGGTGAGATGATGCTCGATTCGCCTCATACGCTTTTCCATCATCCGGGGGGAAGTGGGACGCTCACACCAATACGTTCGACTCTATCCGCGTTGTTCTACGCCATCCGAGAAGGCGACATAGAAGCGGTTCGAGAGATTGTACGAATAGAGACAAAGTTCCTGCTCAACGATAGCGACTATTCCGGTAACACTCCATTGGTAGGTCAAACGTTTTTCATCGCTTTCCCTCCCATGCTTTCACACCGAAATTTAATCAAAGCCACGCGAAGGGTTAGACAATGATCTACCAAGGCCAGGTACCTTAGGCCAGCTTGGCAGATCAGCGTTTTCCTGCGCCGCAGCCTTGCGCTGACGGGATCTTTGCAGCATATCGCATCAACGAGCGCGAACGTGTCGATCCTGAAGGAATTCCTGCAGCAGGGCGCGTCGGTGCACATCCGCAACAGAGAAGGGCACACGCCACTTTTCCTGGCGGCAAATGCGGGGTTGCAGGAGCACATCCGAGCCCTACGCGACGCTGGAGCGCACCTTCACCTGGACGAAATGGCGGCGGCGAAGCTGCAGGCCAGCACAGGCGGGGAGGCTGCTGTTTGGGAGCAGGCCGGAGCAGATAACGGATAACATGTTCGGCTGATGTTAGTCAGAGCGCTGCCAGGAGTTTTGAAGCGTTCGGGAGGCAACATGCAAGGTGACGTGAGAAATTCGCATAAGGCGAAATACCTGAGGTGACCGCGATGGACTCATTGCTTTTTATTGTTCAGCCTAGGCGCAGCGTTTTGATTTCCTATTCGAGATGGAAATGCCTTGTTATTTATTGAGATGGTTAGCCAAATGAACTACTATATGGGACGGCTCTGGGGCAAGTTATCCGAGCCAGGTCTCTAGGAATATCGGCTACGGATAAGTGGCCGATTACTTCCCAACTCCAAACCCCGGATGATCACCAGAAAGTTTGAACATGGCTAAGAGCAAGTAGTAGCGCGTCCAAGGCTCACGTGTGGAGATTGTTATCAACGAGACCAGGCCAGCCTTGGGATATTGCAAGCCATGAGATTTTGCCGGGTCCACTCATCCATTACGGTACCCTGTTCAATGTATCATGTACTATCAATTCGCAGCAGACATTCGATGCGCCAGAAGTTTTTGACAGCACCACGTAATGCGGAAGACTATTTCGAGGGCTAGAATCCCCATAATCATAGAGGGCTCAGAGCTCTTGAGGATCAAGCGGCAGTCTTGGGCTGATTGTGAGCTGTCGTCGCGTGAAAGATTCTTCCCAAGTACAGGTTCAGTGTGTTCCGAACTGGCCTTATTCCCAGGTCAAAGGTGATGGAAGGATCGGTTGGTCACCGACTCATTTCTTCTTCCAATGGAGTCTGGCACCTTAAGTATTTGATTGATAATAGCGAGTGATGGCAAAGCCGGCTTTTGGACACGTTCGTTCGCTGAAGATTGGCCGACGGCCAACTCTTCCCGTCTCGCCATTCATATTGGCACAGGCGCGCTATTATTAGGTAATGACATGCCGTCGTTGGCGAGTGTTTGGCAGTCAGCTCCATCAAACCGTTGCGCAGATACATCGTCATTTTCGAGTCTGATGATTCTTCTCCTCGGAGGCCATGTTGTCATGTTGTTCCGACCTGATGCATCCATAAATTCTCCGTCCGGCGTAGCTCTACCCATCTACAAAAATGTCCCACTTTTGCCTCCGTCGTCCGTGGCTTTGCATTCGTTGCTACTTACTGCCTTTGTAAATATAGTAAGTGCGGTCCCGGCTAATCGCATCATTGTTGTCCTGAATAACTCACACTTGTCTCAGAGATAGCGCGCTCCAATCATCCACCGGATCCGCACACCGAATATCTCCATAGCCTTCCAACGTACATGCGACACCGGCACCAGCCAAGCGACTTTGTACTGTATATCAGGGTCCTTGCACCGTGCTCATTAGCGCCTCGAGCTATCCTCCGAACCGCAAAAAAAAGCTGGGAAGTTTAGAGTAGATTTTGTGGCATTAGGATTTAGCTTATAAAGGAGAGAATCTTCCGTTTTGCCTTACCTGTATGGTTCATCGCCGCCTGCTGAAGCGCGGAGCCTGATGTCGTCCAAAACCGTTGTCACGATCAACAGCTCCGGCCGGCAGGCGGCTAGCTTCATACGATGCGCCGACGCCATCGGATGGAAGGTGCGCGCGCAAATGAGAGACTGTGTGGGCATCGTGGCCGAAGACATCATGAGCAGAGAGAACGTCACGGTTATTGAAGGTTCGCTCTCGGATCCCAGCGTTATCGAAGTGCTATTCGAAGGTGGCGTCGACTTCGCCTTCATTAATACCACGCACTGGGGTAATGAAGTTGCAATGGGCAAAGCGTTGGCAGACGCGGCGAAGAAAGCTGGTGTCAAGCATTTCATCTACAGCAGCATGCCCGATCACTCCATCTTCAATCGTGGCTGGAAGGCCTTGCCACTGTGGGCGTCCAAATTCAAGGTCGAGAATTATATCAGGCAGCTTGGTCTCCCAGCGACCTTCGTTTACTGCGGTGTCTACCACAACAACTTTACGAGCTTACCATACCCATTGTTCCGTATGGAAATGCAAGAGGATGGAAGTTTCGTCTGGCAGGCACCTTTCGATCGAAATCAGAAGCTACCCTGGCTTGATGCAGAACAAGATGTCGGACCAGCGGTGCTAACGCTGTTTCAACAAGGACCAGCCAGGTGGGCTGGTAAACGGTGAGTTGACCAGTACTTGATACGAGTCGTCTTCGTGATAATATTCGCGAAACGCAAGCGAATGTTGCTAATAATCAATTCAGAATTCCGCTTGCTTTCGAATATCTCACACCAAAGGAGGTCTGCAAGGCTTTCAGCAAAGCTCTCCATCGACCAGTCAAATACGTCAAAGGACCCATCGTGTACGAAATCTCCGTCCCAAGAGGCTATAGAGAACACCTTCAAGCAATGCAGGAAACTCTTGGTGAGAAACATGCACCTTACTTTGGACCGGATCTAGAAGAGAACTGCATCGAGACAGCATTATCTATCTGGGGTGCACCGCGAAGCATTGAAGAGTATGCGAGTGAAATCTTCCCAATAGAGGAGCGTAATAATGGCCTCAGGTGGATGGATGAAGAGGATGTGGAAGATGAAGACGTTAAATTGGACTATCAAGGAAGCATGTGAAGGCATTACACCGTGTCCCTGCATCTGGTTGGTGTTTTCGTGTGTTTCGAGCTTTACGCTGTATGCGTTGCAGCGTTCTAGCATCAATGGCATAGCATTGCTCAGACCAATCTGGCACGGTGTCGGAGGATACCCTTTGGCGTTAAAAATGTTCACGACATGGGCTTCGCAGGTTTGAGCTTGCACAGCTAGAGGGTTCGTTGTATCGGTACCTTGCGCGGAGTTTCTTCTATGGTGCATTTTGTAGTCAACAGCCTAGCGTATTATTCTTGCGACACGTACATAGGAGATTGATAGATACACTGGAGTAGCTCAGAATATAAAAGCACTCACCTCTAAGAGGCTGAAGCTCATCACGTGCTGACTAAGTCCATCGGAAAGTTTCTCGACTTCAACAACTCGACCACTTTGAATCCAAATACTACTCTTCGCAATGGCTTCTTTGCGCACTTCAATGCGTCCTTCATCATGTCTAAAATGTCTCTTCAGACAAATACGACACCATAAAGCCCAACAACGGCTACAAAGCACTACGCCGGCGGCCATCACGACACCAAACTCAAACGAATCATACCTTTGGCATTCCAAACCCACACGAAGTACGCTACTTCTATTCATTTCCACTTGATCAAGAGAACAACGATCAATTATCTCCTCAATTGCACATCAATGCTAACGCTTCCCGTCCCAGGCGGCAAAACACACAAACCCATCCGCGTCTTCCGCGCACCGCCCTCCTACCGCACAACATGCCGCGAACCGCTGCGCGCGCTCCAAGCCGCCGAGATGGCGCGCCTCGACCCAACCGGCTCGCGGCGGCGGCTCTTCGCAGCGGACAACCCGGAGGCGGCGAAGGCGGGCGACGTGCTGCTGGTGCGGACGGGCGGCGGCGAGCCCTTCGCGGGCGTGTGTCTGAGCGTGCGGCGGCGCGGGCCTGCCACCGCCATCCTCCTCCGCAACCACCTCACCCGCGTCGGCGTCGAGATGTGGTTCAAGGTGTTTTCGCCGGCCGTCACTGGCATTGAGGTCGTGCAGCGCTGCGAGAGGAGGGTGCGCCGCGCTCGCCTTTACTACATGCGCAAGCCCAAGCATGATATGGGTAGCGTGGATGGCATTGTTCGGCAGTACCTTAGGCAGATGGCTGCGCTTGGGGCGTCGTCGGAGAGGAAGGGTGGTGCGGGTGCGGCGAGGAAGAGCAAGTGATATGCACAGATTGAGACGGCGTGGAATGGTGCTTGGAAATAGAAACAACTACTCGGTGTTCGTCAGGCTGCATAGTGACTTGAAAACACTCTCCAAGGGCAACTGTAAGACTAGGAGCAATCGTATGTGAGGTCATTGTCGCAGCTAGAAATAGGCTGCGGAATTTCGATGCACGCCTCTCGACACGTTTTGTAGGACTGTGAATGCCACTTGCTAGGCGTAAGGGAAATTATTCTCGCTCCACACCTAGCATAGTTATGGCTATCAATGTATTCACTGTTCGGCTATACCTGACCCTGAATGTGTGGAAATCCCTAACCCGGCTACTCCTTACACATTCCCTGAAGGCTGATATTCCAGTTGAGTATGAATTTAAAATCGTCATATATCCACCAGATGAAGAAGATGCTCAACATCACCAGTTCATTAAATAAGTGCCATCGTCTACTGATGGTGTAACCCTAGCCTGACAGCGGCATGGAAAGCTGGTGAGCAAATTCCCACCGTATCAAAAGGAAACGCGCCGCTCGATCTTAGGGAACACTTTGTATATGTAATTTTGGTTCAAAGGGCCACTGGAATTAGATGGAGAGTACGCAATCCTAGTATTCCGTGAGATACAGCCATCTATCTATCCAAAGCTGTCGCATCACGATTTTGATTATACATGTATGATCCCTCTGACACCGCCCACGCAATAAAGAATGTAAGCATCCAATGCGTGGCCAGCTCTTATGGAACCTGGCTCTTTCTTCGCATCACTAAATCGCAAATCAACACTGGATTACGCTTAGCCTATAGCAAAATGTTACAGGCGCAGCAGCTGATAAGAACTGTCTACTGGATGCGTGTGTAGATGTGAAGAAATAAAGGACTCGATGGACAAGTTTTGATGAACATGCTGCGCTAGGCCGGAAGTAGCAGCGACGTTTGGCAATTCAAGCGACCTGTACATCTTCAACGTCAATAAGTAGCTTCAACCATCCAATTTCGCTAAGCTTGTACTTCTCATCGTGGCCTCAGTATAGCTCTCTACCATATGCTGACGACAACTATGCACCGCTCATAGCCTCCCAGCGCTGGAATCTGACGACAAACCCGCACTCCTCCAAATCCCACCATGGCGTCTGCACTCTTCTTCCTAGATTTGAAGGGCAAGGTATGCCGTGGAGCGATTGCTGTACCTTCATAGTAACAGTCGCATTAACACTAATCTAATGCGCAGACCCTTCTGGCACGAAATTACAGAGGTGACATCCCTATGTCTGCCGTCGAGAAATTCCCCATCCTCCTCAGTGAAGCTGAAGAAGAAAGCTCTGCCGTCCCACCTTGTTTCTCCCACGAAGGCATAAACGTATGATGAACCTTTCATAAGCGTCTGAAGCTTTGGTACTGATTATTGGAAAGTATCTTTACATTCGACACAACAACCTGTACCTTCTCGCACTCACAAAACGGAATACAAATGCCGCTGAAATTCTTCTGTTCTTACACAAGATCGTGGAAGTTTTCACAGAATACTTCAAAGAATTGGAAGAAGAGTCGATTCGGGACAATTTTGTCATCATCTACGAGCTGCTAGATGAGATGATGGATTTTGGATACCCGCAGACTACTGAGTCCAAGATATTACAAGAGTAAGCGCGCTTGACTCTGATACTCTCACTCTGCGTCGGGTGGCTAATCATCCAAATCCAGATATATCACACAAGAATCACATAAGCTCGAAGTGCAGGCACGGCCTCCGATCGCCGTCACAAACGCCGTATCATGGCGGAGCGAAGGTATCCGTTACCGCAAGAACGAAGTCTTCCTTGATGTTATCGAGTCCCTCAATCTCCTCGTATCCTCCAACGGCAATGTGCTACGCTCTGAGATTCTTGGCGCTATAAAAATGAAATGCTACTTGTCTGGTATGCCTGAGCTTCGCTTAGGCTTGAATGACAAGGTCATGTTTGAGACAACCGGACGAGCAACGAGAGGTAAAGCCGTCGAAATGGAAGATGTCAAGTTCCATCAATGTGTGCGGCTTAGTAGATTCGAAAACGATAGGACTATCAGCTTCATTCCACCGGATGGCGAGTTCGAACTCATGAGCTATCGACTGAACACACAGGTCAAGCCACTGATTTGGGTAGAATGCGTCGTGGAGTCGCACTCGGGCAGCAGGATCGAATATATGCTCAAGGTACGGCGTGAATATGAAATTGCCATTGCAGAGCGTGACAAGTTAACTAACACTGCTCGTCTCCTCCCAGGCCAAGGCGCAGTTCAAGCGACGCAGCACAGCCAACAACGTGTCGATCATCGTGCCGGTGCCAGATGACGCCGACACGCCGCGCTTCCGCACGAACATCGGCACGGTGCACTACACGCCGGAGACGTCATCGATCGTGTGGAAGATCAAGCAGTTCGGCGGCGGCAAGGAGTTCCTGATGCGTGCGGAGCTGGGGCTGCCGTCGGTGCGCGGCGACGACGACAAGGGCGGCGGCATGATGGGCGGCTTCGGCGGCAGCATGGGCGGCGTCACGGCCTCGGCCAAGGGCAAGCGGCCTATCCAGGTCAAGTTCGAGATCCCCTACTTCACCACCAGTGGCATCCAGGTGCGCTACCTGAAGATCATCGAGCCCAAGGTACGTTCTGACTCGCGGGCGCGGGTGCGGTACCGCCCGGCGTCGCCGACCCTGCCGCCCGCCCTCCCCTTGTCGAAAGGCGTCCTCCTTTTCGCGCGTGCGTGCGGGCCCGTTTGCGTGGTTCCGAGGCTGCGGCTTTGGGGCGCGGCTGCTGCATGCGATGTCGTGTTCGGGTCTCATACGCCGCCACAGACAACTCAATCTTGACTTCCCTCTTTTTTTTGCCTTATGTATATGTGCTAACAACTTTCTCTTCAGTTGCAATATCCATCTCTTCCATGGGTTCGTTATATCACGCAGTCTGGCGATATTGCCGTGCGTCTGCCAGACGTGCAGTAAAGATACCGCTCTATCTTTAGGTGTAGGAAGTCCGACAGCATTCGTTACGTTCGGGACATCAGTCCAATATTATATGCAAAGCATACCGGTATGTGGCAAGGTGGATAGAAGGGACTCCGATGGATCGTTGGGAAAGCATTCCGCTACGATGGTCTTGAGGGTGGATGAAGTTCTCAAGTAGAGTATCACAGCCGGAGCGTAAAAGCATACTGGAAGCGACACTAATTTTAGCGACATAAAATAAATAAATTGTCAGATAAGTCTGTCGTGTCGGCGTGTCTGAAGTACATAATTCTCTCGTTCTGATGTAACAATCTGCCCAGACGTGAAAGACGCGAGTCCACAAAAATTGTAAACCAAATTCAGTGTGAACAGCAGCAATATGATCTTGTACGCAAATTGGAACGTAGTGAGGGTATTCTCGCAGTACGTATACAATTGTAGATGACATCCTGGTGCCCCGTTTACGGTTACAGTCGATACGAGTCCAACTGAGAGTTGGAGTACCCGCGAAACGAGCGGGTAAGTGAGGAGGGAGGAAGGTGCGGAACATTGAGATGAGAACGGCGTATGGCTTTGGTTGTTCACCGGTAAATGTGTCCGTATCCGCCAAACTCATAGTGTCGCATTGTATCGCGTGGGCGAGGAGTATTTGGAAGTAACCAAATTCTGACCATCACGCCGCGTTGATCTATCCCTAGAAGCTTTTTTAGGCTGGAACTTAGGTAATGCAGTGCTCAAACCACTTACAACCACTGCGACGCTCGGCGTTAAGGAAAGGGCGCCATCCATCACCCCGAACACAGGTCTCAACCGCTGTTCTGACTTCTTCCGGCGAAACAGAGAAAGCCAGCAACGCCAACAAGAGACCTAAGTCGCCGCTCAAGCCTCCAAAACGAACATTTTGCGTGCGGCGTGGGCCTGGAGCGTGGTAAACGTCAGGAAAGATTTCTGGGACCCAACGTTGGTCTGGACGCTGCGTGTACAGAGTGTGGTTGTCGTGGCCAATGCCGACGCGGGAGGAATAGTCATTGCTACCATAGGCAAATGTAAGCAAGTGCCAGTCATGCCAGCCGGCCGTCTCCTCTTGGCTCTGATAAGATGCTCTGCCGGCCTGCGGATCATCACTTCGCCAATCTCCAATGGCATTCGCAATAGCATCGCCAGGTACACACCAGAAGACGTCCCGATAGAAATATACGGAGAAGTCACTGTAGTGAATGAGGTCTTGAGGGTAGTCTTGTCTTGGGTATGCCAGTCCTTGGCCAGGGTCGTAGTAGAACAGCATATTCGAAGTGTCTCCTTGGACCAATATGTTCGCGCCTCTGATGCGCGGAGGGAGCCATTGGCCGCTGCGGTCAACTCGTGGTCGCACATTAGGATGTGGTTGCATCTTATTAATCTGAAAGTAGAAGGGAAGCTGTTAAAGTAATTCGTCAGCTGGTCCGGTGGCGTTTGCATTTGAGGATACTTGCCACCATGATGTCCCTAATACGGTGGAAACGTTGGTAATTTAAACGGCGTGACACTTTTCACTTGACTGTTTGAGACCACCGCTCCATTCAATGACAGATGGACTCTTAAATGCGCTCTAATTGAATCCCATTTGAGGCTCTGCGGGAAATGCGAGGGAGAGATTCTGTAAACGGGTCACACGCTGCTGTTAGCGTGCAAGGAAACGGCCTTGGTGTGTGATTTGATCCTTTCAGAGGTTGGATAGAGCGAGTGGCCCGACTCGAAAGACACAGCAAGGGCCGGTTAGTGGTGGTGGGCTGCCGTTCCGAGTGGTTTAAACCACATGCCGCGCTCTGACGTCCAACGTGGGACCCAGTCACTGCCATGAGAGTAGTATGTTCACTCTGCCTTCGAGGCCCAAGTATAACCAACAGACTCAAATGTTCGCAGCGTAGAAGAAGCTCCAAACATGTAGCTAAGCGCCTTGATTGGCTCGCCATGTCCCTTCATAGAGCCATAGTGATTTGCCGGTGGTCTCCGCAGCGAGAGCACTGGGCTTCGATGATGCAAGCAACGTATGGGAGTTGTGGCCGGCGAAACCCTGCCAGAGGTGGCCATTGGCGTATCAGCATGATCCTCTGGACCAGTACCGAGCCAGGTCATCTGCGGGTGAATCCTGTTGTGACTCTCTTTTGGCAGATCGACTGATGGTCACACCTTTGCTTTTGCCGGCAGTCCCACAGTAAGTACGTGGAGACGATGGAAACACGTGAAGACCAAGGGTGGATTCGGTTGTCTTGTTGAGAATGGACCGGGCGATACAGGGAGACGCTGGCGCAATATCCGGGCTATGCAAACGACTGAGCGACGGCTAGTTTTCCTAGATTGTCAGCGTTGGCTGAGAACGTGTCACGTGACTGGTTGGAGCAGAGCCTCTGCGCTTCGGTGTCCGTTGCTCGTCAATCAGCAGCTGGAGGAAGGTGGTATAAAGGGAAGGGGTCCCGGGATCCGCCAGTATTCGCGCTTCGGAGCGGAATCGCAAAATTTTGTTTTTCTCGATGCGACATTGCATAAATATATGATCGAAACTCGTTCCCCCATGTTGGAGCCAAGAAGAAGCGAGATCAAATCATGGAAAGAAAATTCGACGCCTTCCTCAGCATTGGACCGAGAGGCTTCCACTAACGAAGGAGAGAAGCGTATTAAGTATCCTGTGAGACTCTCAACGGTCAGCTGCTATGTGCGCGGGCTCTCCGGGCGCACAAGGGCGACACCGACTATGCAAATGAGCTGGCAGTCGCCTGCTTTTGCCTTGTGACCCGACACGATTTCCGGACTCCGCACAGCACATCGAGTCAAATGGCGGGACACCCTTCTCCGACCTCCTGCGCCAAAGCTTGGTTCCATCAGTTGCCAACCTAAGGGACAAGAAAAAGTCGGAGATAGGCCGAACTCTAGTTCGAAACGTCCAAAGCCAAGCATCTGCACGCTTTGAGGCCTTTCAGTGCGAGTAAAGAATGTGCCTGCGAGAAAGCCGACAGATCCAGAAATTGCGTAGGAATGCGCTAAATCTGACAAGGCGATTGACCGGAGATGACGGTGAAAGCAAGAATTCTGCATGGAAAACGAGACTAGGAAAAGCCAATACCTGAAAGAAAGGTGAGCGATGTTGCATCTCGTCGGCGTTCAGATCAGGCCATCAAGCAGGCTTCGCACTTCGATGTCCACGTCCATCTTCCCGCCAGCTTCGACAAGACGCCAGAACTTACAATATTTCACCTGCCGTGCCCTTGCACCATTAGTTCGGTCAGGTGAACATGACTTCGCCTCCAAGAGGCTGAACGTTGGCATTACGTCTCTTTCGGTACATCACTGTTGCACAATCCACCCCCGCTTGCTGGGCAGAAGCTACCAACTGACGGCCACGCAAAATGCGGCCAGTTGTTGTCTAGGCTGACACAAAGAGCTCGGAGATTCCTACAGCAATGTCGGACAGAATACGAGAGGTGTGCTTAAAAATTGCGTCCGCGAGAAGAAACTAGAAACATAGGGGCGGTGAGGAGCAACATCCGACGGACCGATCATCCAAACAGAAGAGCGGAGTAGTCCTGCAGGCCTCAGCCCTATATGCTCGCATGTGAAATTCCATAACCAACTCTATTCAGAGGAGGTAGCTGGAAGCGAATCAAAGCAGGTTCCGACCGTTTCGATGACACTGGTTCCAACCGCACGTAGCCGGTACTTAGCTAGAAGTATCCGTTCTACAGTCACAACATGACTCGTTGGCGATGTGGAGCATTACGTCCGGAAGCGAGAATGTTCGGCGTGAGAGTCAAATCTACTCGGCTTCGATAACCGGAAGAAGAGGAATGGAGCGAATATGCAACAAAAGGCTGGCTGAAAAGTTGCGGTATCATGGCTCACTCCTCATTATGATCTCCTCCTCTTCCGCTGCACGGTTACCAGTATGTGGGATCCCCGATCACACTGGGAGCTCTCGGATGTTCGTGCCATGCCAGCCGAGTGGATTGTATGCCAGCCGCAAGGAACAAGCTGGCTTGTCCTGCCGCTGTTGCATACTGCAGGCGATGATCAGTATACGTATGCAGAGACGCACGTTCCGAATCCAGACTCCGCTTTAGCGCGCTTCAGGCTGTTGAATCCATTCCTGGGCCTGTCACCAAGACGTGGGTGGGAACTCCCATGCTGGTGGAAGCGAGGATCGCGGATGCGGGCCAGAGATCCCCGCTGGCAGGTATCACAACGTCTTCTTTGTGCCGGACGAATTGGAACTGCGCCGTAATCTGTGGTCGAGTGAAATGAGGCCACAGTTCGGCAGTAGCGTATAACCCGTTCTGAACAGCTGCAGCGGGAGCGGTAGACGAGGAGAGATGGGTCGAGCATTCACTGGCTGAGGAGGAGAGAAAGGGCTCGGATCGCGGAAATACTTATTTCGGTGGTAACACAGCAGACAGCGGTATGAAGAGCCAATGTTGGAACAGCCGCGAGAGAAGTCGAAGGACGAAGGAGAACTGAACCTTAGATCGTCATCTAGTCTAGCCGTATGTTAGTCCCATCTAGCAAGAAGAAGCGCTTAGTAATCAGGGAATTCACGCCGTCGAAACAACCAATCCCAAATTTGCCAAGTCGAAAACTTTTAAAGCCCGGCCGGCTTCTGCAATATAACTGCAATTTTCATGAAAGCTTGTCAGCTGATAGAGCCGCGGCGTATTCACGCTCTCCTCATGCACATGAGAAAACGCCATGACAACCAAACAAATCCACACCGTCGTGCTAGATGCTGGCCCCATTATTCGAGGCGAACCCTCGGTTTCCAGTCTGCTACAACAGAGTGACGAGCTCGTATCAACTCATGCTGTCATCTCCGAAATTAAGGATGAATCTGCCAGATCTAGACTCCAGACTAGCTTGTTACCCTTTCTAACCTTAAAGGATCCAAATCCGAAGAGCATCAAACTTATTTCTGACTTTGCCCGAAAAACTGGAGATTTCGCAGTGCTGAGCAGAACGGATATTGAGATCTTGGCTCTTGCCTATGAACTTGAATGCGAACGAAACGGTGGTGACTGGAGGCTTCGAAGCACCCCTGGTCAGCGGAGAACCAACGGGCCACCTCCACAGAAAGCAGAAAATTCATCCTTTTCAGACGTTTCCGGCAACGTGAATACGGACACAGGCATTTTAGATGACACCAACACATCCCGAGAGGCAGCGGATTCAGCGCTAGTGGCGCCCACCGACAACGCCATCCAAAAGTTTACGACAGACGAGGATTTATCTTCAGCATCGAATGAGTCGAGAGTTTCTCATGTCACTTCACAGCTCGAATACTCTCCACATCAAGATGATCATGACAATATTGCAAACGAATCAACAGAAGATGTTGCGCAACAGATTGCGGATGTAAACCTCACAGACCCAAACGAACCAAATCAGACGTCAGCTGAATCCGACTCGGAAGGCTGGATCACACCAAACAACATTAAAAAGCATCAAGCGAAAGAAGCCAGCAAAGAATCTGCGTCAGTGACTCCAGAACCGAAGACAATGCAAGTAGCCACTATCACCACCGACTTTGCAATGCAAAACGTCCTACTACAAATGAATCTCAACCTCATATCACCATCACTCCAGCGCGTACGACACATCAAAACATTTGTACTCCGCTGCCACGCTTGTTTCAACATCACAAAAGACATGTCGAAGCAGTTTTGCCCAAAGTGCGGGCAACCAACCTTAACCCGCGTGTCGTGTTCAACTGACCAACAGACGGGAGAATTCAAATTGCACCTCAAGAAAAACATGCAGTGGAACAATCGTGGCAACGTCTACAGCATACCAAAGCCCGTGTCTGGATCTGCGAGTGGTAAAGCCAAAGGCGGAGGAAAGGACGGATGGGGTCAACGACTGATTTTGGCAGAGGATCAGAAAGAATATGTAAAAGCTATCAAAGAAGAAAAGAAGATGAAGAGTAGAGATTTGATGGACGAAGATTACTTGCCAAGTATTCTCAGTGGTGACAGAGGCAAGGCTAGTGGGAGACCCAAAATCGGAGCGGGAAGAGACGTAAATTCTAGGAAAAGGTGATCACAGAAATGCACAAGCTGTGGAGTCAGAAACCTTTTGTCTATTACGTCTCAATGATCTAGAAGTCTACGGAAACCGACTTTTAGCACCATTCCAATGCGACCGCTTAAATGCCAACTGAAATGCAACAAGGAGTGCTAGATATCTACAACGAATCCGATTACTTCGCCAGCGCCTTCACATCTTTTTCGATGTCGACCATGTACAACCATCCCAATTGTCCACCTTCTGTTTCTTCGTCTTGGTCACTCCAGACCATTTCCTTGGGCAACTTACTCTTCTCTTCCTCGGACAATCTCATATTGTTCATCTGATCGGAAAGCACCAGCACCTTATCGATCCTCGTCTGCCTATACGCACGCCACTTCTTCAAGCCAGTCGGCAAGTCGATCTCACCATCCTCGCACATCTTCAGCAACACAGCAAGGCCGAAGCTGTCCTCGAAAGCCTGGTTCGCGCCCTGGCCAGCGGTGGGCGGAATGGCGTGCGCAGCGTCACCCATGATGACGACGCGGCCGGCGTCGCTCGCCCACCGCTCGATCTCGGGCACGCGGTGGAACGGCCAGATCGCCATGCTATGCGCGTCCGCCGACCCGGCCTGCTCCTGGCCCGACCGCGCCAGCTCCGACCACGCCGCCATGTCCGCCTGGTGCAGCGCCACCAGCTCCGTCTTCGCCTTCACCAGCGCGTCCCAGCCGTCGCGCCCCTGCAACGGGTACTTGAATTGCCGGCCCGCGAACATCTCCGTGCCGTCCGCGTTCTGCGGCGCGAGGACGAAGGCACCGTTCTGGCCGTGCAGTGAGACTGGAAGCGGGATGTCCTTGCCCTGTGGGAAGCGCAGCTTCGATGCTGGAAAGGCGAATGTTACGCCGATGAAGCCAGCGTACATTGGCACGACAGAAGGATCGATGTATTGCCGGACCTTGGAGTGGATGCCGTCCGCGCCGATGAGAATAGGCGCTTTTACGACTTTGCCGTCAGCAAAGGCAAATGTAACTCCGGATTCGTCTTCTGAGACCACGTGCGAAAACTTCACGCCATAGTGGATCGGAATTCCCTTTTCTTGGACCATCTGGCGGAGCTCGTGGAGAAGGGCTTTGCGGTAGATGCGTAGCGCTTGGTACCCGTACCGTTCCATGTGTCCGAAATAGTACGTTCCAATCCGCTCAAAGTCTTTGTCATGCATAAACTCCAGAGTCTCGAAGTTGTAGCCTTTGCCACGTACACGCTCGTACGCATCAATGGAGTCGAGAACTCGCAGAGCGTTGGGAGAGAGCATGATCGCACCTCCAAAATCGTAGTCGGGATTTCGTAGTTCGAAAACTTCTGTATCAATTTCACGCTTCTTGAGCGCCAATGCCAGCATCAAGCCACCAAGACCTGCGCCAATAATGGCGATTGGCTTGATGGTTTGTGGTTCCGTTGACGAAGTCATGCTGTGGATGGCTGGAATGTTACCAGAGCTCGAACCAATGATATGACTATTTCAAAGTGAATCTCGTCGAAAGAAATATCGTTGAATTTGCTTGATGAGTGAAAGCTGAGGAGCAGAATTCCACCAAACCATCTTAACTTTATATAGCCCAGAATATCCTCACGAATACCATGTCGTAGCTACCTCAGACATGGCATTTGGTACCTTTCGGACGTCGATCGGCCGAAATTTCTTCATTCGGAGAGTCCGGTCCGACACCTGACCCTGAGGCAGAATACAGAGTACGCAATCCAAGCTTGCGCAACGGAAGTACAACGAGACGTATACTACCTACGTTCAAGAGTCCTATAACAGCTAACTCACTCAAGCTCAAATCTGGCTACCTCATGGTCTCACTCAGTCTCGCTCGCGATCCCGATTCTGGGACCTCCTCGTCATCTAAGCAGCTACTCTACCCTGCATGCTACGGTACTAGAAAATGTTCCGTCTACACGATCTATTGGTAGTCCCAGTTGTGGTGCCTTCTCAAAGAACGCCTAGAGGTGTTTCACCACCATTCTCAGCGCACTGGCACAGAAACCGAAGTCGATGTATATTACTGAGAAGTCCTTCGTCATGAAGTCCTTGGGCTCTTACTGTACGACTCATGCTACTGGCAGGGCCGGTGAAAGGAATTCAGGCCGCCGCTCGACTGCGCCACCGTAGCACAAGCCAGTTCAAAACGCACATCACCACCTCGCTTTCTAAAGCCAGCTCGTATCTGGCACCGCGGGATCTTCTCATGTAACATCTATCGCTCGAGCCATCACGTAGTCGGCACAAACCTCGACGTGTCTCGTTTTTCTCTTTCCTCTCGCCCTAACAATGCGCCATTTGCAACTTGATAAGGCCGGCGATATCACTCTTACCAAGGATTTCATCGACGCCGTTCCACCATATGCTATCCTTTCACACACTTGGGGCAATGACGGAGACGAGGTCCTTTTTGCTGACTTGACTAATGGTCAGGGAAAGCAAAAGCCTGGCTGTCGGAAGCTCCGATTTTGTGCAGACAGAGCGACATCCGATGGTCTTAACTATTTCTGGGTTGATACATGTTGTATCGACAAAACAAGTTCTGCCGAACTCACAGAGGCCATTGCCTCCATGTTTTGCTGGTACCAGAGAGCAGACAGATGCTATGTGTACCTAGTAGACGTGGCCCTTGCCGAAACCCGGACAACCGACCAGTCCTTCGATGCATGGGATCATCATTCCGAGAGAGTCGATGGTTCACCCGAGGCTGGACACTACAGGAGCTCCTTGCGCCACCGCATGTAGAATTCTTCTCTGTCGAGGGAACACTACTTGGTTATAAAAGCTCGCTAAAACTTCAGATCACCGAGATAACCGGGATCCCAATTGATGCTCTGCAAGGACGCTCTCCTCTATCGTACAGCATTAGTGAGCGCTTCAAATGGGCTAAACATCGCAGAACGAAACGCTCGGAAGACAAGGCTTATTCTCTGCTAGGGCTGTTCGGTGTCCATATGCCACTGCTCTAAGGAGAAGGTTTTCGAAGTGCCTCTAGCAGGCTGCGTGAGACAATAAATGGCCTTCCAAGATACCCGTCCAATGGTGAGTGAACGCTATACAAAGTCTCTTGAATATTCCAGACTGACTATTCAGGATTCGAGAATGGACAAGCTGAACATTCGCAAAGTTATCGCATTACAGCGGATCAACCAACCTCAGCATCGCGAAGAGTGATTCATCCAACAGTTGCTCCTCGCGAGGAGATTGAAAAGCGCCTGCTTCAACATCTGAAGTTTCCTGCTATTCGAGATCGCGAAGAGGGGATCAGAAGGGCTTTGACAAAAACTTTTAAATGGATTTATCTCGAGCGCGTGGCCGAAGACGTGAAATGGACTTGCTTTGTGCGATGGCTGCAGAGCGATGACAGTTTGTACTGGATCATGGGTAAGGCTGGATCCGGGAAGTCAACACTTATGAAGTTCCTCCATTTGGACCCTAGGGCTGCAAACTACCTCAGTAAATGGGCTCAGAGCTCTAAACTTGTCATTGCTGGCCATTTTTTCTGGAATAGCGGCAATTCCATGCAAATGTCGGTCGATGGCTTACTCAGAACGCTACTGTACGAGATTGTACAGGGCGAAGCCATCTGGATACCCAACCTTTTTCGGGAACGCTGGGAAGAAGTGAAGTCAAAATTGATCCCTGGAGGCACGTGTGAAATGCAACCTTGGACCACCTCTGAATGCCTTCGAACTCTTCGAAGGCTTCTACACCCTCCATTCAACATGTCACGGTTCTTCTTCTTCGTAGATGGACTTGACGAATTCAGCGGAGATCACACAGAGCTCATTGAACTTCTGAAAGAAATGGCACACTCACCACATATTAAGGTGTGTGTTGCAAGTCGACCGTGGAGCGTGTTCCAGGATGCCTTCGATACTGGGCCACATCTTATACTTCAGCACCTTACACGCCCGGACATCAATCGTTACGTCTGCACAAAGTTCTATGAAAACCGAGGATTTTTAGAACTGCAAAAGGGTAACTCCCTGTTAGCCGCTCAATTGACTGAGGCTGTCACACAGAAAGCTTCCGGTGTGTTCCTCTGGGTCCGACTAGCGGTTCAGTCACCGCTTCGCGGTCTTACAAATGGTGACCGTATGAGTGATCTTACCCGGCGACTGGAAGATTTGCCAGAGGATCTGGAAATGTTTGTTCCGTAAGATTCTTGACAGTATTGACCTGGCCTACAAAGTACAATCGTCACAGCTGTTCCAATTACATCGTGCAGGCTTTGAAATTGCAGGTGAAGTAGATCTTCTGCTTTTATCGTACACCGATGAAGACGATCAAGCTCTGTGGGAAGAAGGAGATGCGCCCTTGGGCCTGGATGAGTTCTTGTACCGTTGGAAATCAATGGAAAGGCGCTTGGACAGCCGAACCAAAGGTCTCCTAGAAACACCAACAACAATTTTCAAAGAGATCGAAACTCAGTGAGTTACGGCCTGACAAAAAACATTTCAGACTTCTGACACTAATATATCTGACTCTATAGAATCCGCTCCAGCCCAGATTCGCCGAGGCGACTATATACCCATGGGCGGATGGGGCCGAGGGTTCAATATCTACATAGAACCTTGAAAGACTATATCGAGCAACCGAGGATATGGACTCAGATATGTTCGTCTGCACCATCATTCAGTTCGTACCCGTCGCTGTGCAAAGCATACGTGCTACAAATCAAAGGCGTGGATTACCGCATTAACAAGAGCTTGGAGGACGAGAATGCCCTCGGCGGATGGTTTCCTGATGTGACAAGTTGTGCAATGCGATCATGCAAGATGGTGAACAGTTCGGACCGGAAGCACCTTATCAGTGCTCTCGATACCCTCAATGCAATCTTGACCCGCAAGTTTGACCCTGAATGACAGACTTCGATACATTCCGCGCCACCTACAGTGCCTATGCTAATGCCGGTTGCCGTTGGATTTGATATTTACTTTTGGATTGAAGCATGGCTCAAGTGTAGCCATTCCATTGCTCCAACTCTGATTCAACCCTTGCTTTTCAATGCCCTTGGCTATTTTCGTAATTTGAGGCTTCCGGGACTATCTGTGGCGACTAGATTCCGTATGCCAGAGGGGCCGAGCATTATGCTTGGAGATTTTGTTGTCCAATGAAGTAACTGTTAACGATGAGTTTGATGGCTTGTCAGCTTGGGATTTGGTTGTAGCCAGATTGTCTTCAATTTTTCTGGGTGCGAACGCGATTAGTACTGGAAGCGAGACCTTAGCAAAATGGCTGGCGGTCACCGAAATCTTCCTCAGCCACGGGGCAAGCAGTGAACTACTTCGCAGCAAAATGCCTCGACCACCTTTTCCTGTTTTTGGATGCCAGCAGTGACGCTGGGATGGTCTCTGAGGACTCGGAGGGGGTTGTTAAAGAGTTTGAAGATAAAAGTGAAGACAAGATTGACAAGAGTATTAATACAGACGAGAAGCCTAATGACCCCGTGAATAGAAATCGCCATGGTCGGAAAAGGCAACGAACAGATTAGAACAGTATAATTTAGTGTAACTACTGGATTTTGGTAAGCTCATATCTCATTCTCATCTATTATTAAAGTTAATAAAAAGCTAATTTGGCAAGAGGCGTAATGAAATCGCTTTCAACCACAATGCCTGATCAGAAAGAGCCAGCAGACTGCCCAAGTTGCAGGGCATATATCTAAGATTTCGGTCTTAGGAGACCAAACGGATATTTTCTTAAAAAGGCTGTTGGCCAACTTTTGGAAGACTGGTTCAGGATCGTCTCGCGACGGTTGGTACTGCGCGGAATGGACTCAGGACACGGGAGGAAATCAATCCAACGGGTAGACGTCGAATTGGCAAGAATACCGTTTGTATTAAGATTCAGCCTTTACCTTGGTCATAGAAGCAGTGGCTGGTGTAGAAATTCCTTGCGACATTTGCCCTACTCGCCATAATAAGACTGCCTATCTCTTTCTACGAGGAATAAGATGGTCCCTTTCGCCCTAACACTGTCTGAATCAACCTAAGGAAATTCTGATGGGATTCCGCTTGGAATTGCCTGTAAGTTGGTGTCGTAGAAAAAATTTGGATTCCAGTCAAAGAGCGTAGAATCGAAACCAAAGTTCTCGGGAGTATAGAGGTCAAAAGGTTCAGAGGAGGACCCAATACTGAAAACATCGGAATTACTGTTCTCTGGCGATGTCCTTCTACTTGCCTCTGCCGCAAATCGTTCCCGGCAAAGCTGTAGGAAATTCTGCAGTGCTGTTTGCATGAGCTCATGCTTCCTGGCTTCACTCGTAGTGTACTTGGTTAGCTGGTTGATGATTGCAAGACCCATCAATTGCTTTAGGACAGGACGAAGATCGGGAAACCTCTTAGCAAATGACTTCAGACTGCCTTCCAGTCCTCTCCTGACAGCAGGTCGAATCGTTCCGGGCACAATAACTTCTTCTACACTCTCTTGATTCTTGAGAATTTCCGCGCAAAAGCACGCGCAGTACATGGCTCGTATTACGTCGTCGACTTCGTATGTGTTAAAGAGTCTCCAGCAGGTGTCGTCTGGAAGGAAGTCATATGATGACAAGTCCGTGTCAAGGTTTTCTGAAAGTGACATGATTTCCAGGCAGGAGAGAAGACAGCTAACAAAAGTATCTCTGGAACCTGGAACCTTCATGAAGCCCGAGCATTGAAGGCAGAGAAGGTATAAGGAAATGATCGGCCTCTGAACGCACACTCTTAATAAATAAGAGCTATAGACTCGAATTGGTTCAAGTCCTCGATCTGAGTCCGTATCTGATACCAACGATGTGTAGTGGTCTTTAAGCTGGGCAATAATGATGTGGATTTCTTTTGGATCGGGGTGACTGCAGGTTAAAATGCGTAAGGCACGGAGTCTGACTGGTAGAGACTGTGCTAGTTTCGCTTGAAGGGTGATTCCATTGTCCACGTGAATGTCGATGCCATTCCCTATATCCTCCACCGCAGAAGGAAGTTCATCATCGCTAGCACTTGGGCATTGGCAGCTGTACCATATGGCTTGGACAAGGCTTGGCATACAGCATAACATGGAAGCTTCTATATCGAGTTCCATTACGGTGTGCCAAAGTCGGCGGCGGAGTTCGGCGTTTAATGGTGAAAAGTCGTGATCTATCTCATCGGGATCTTTGTGCAGGCCGCTACTTAGAGCAGTCCGTAGAAGGTCTCCTGTGTAGCGCCAGAGTTCATCAGACGGAACAAGAAGCAATCGCTTAGAGACTGCTAAGAGACAAGAAGTCTGTAGTGACGCAAATTGCATACGTTGCTTTGAACCAAGGCCTCGCATGTATGCATCAATCGTGGAATCCATCGTCCTAGCTGCTGATAGCGGATATGGAGTTGAAATGCCTGGTTCCTGAAGTTGTGAGCCAATTGTAATGACGACTGCAAGCTGTGGGATAAAATTGCCGCGAAACGACTCGTTTGTTGTCGATGGTGCATCCCAGAAATAACTGCATTGGCGAAGGAAGGTTGGTACATGCAAAATTCTATAGACATTTTCGAAGTAGGAGATGTACGATGAGACAAATTCATCGCAAACATCCCTTGGTGGTAGAATCGTAGCGATGGAATCGAGAGAAACATTCTCTGATTCATCTCGTCTGCTCTTGTATTTCGGAAACATTCGATTCAAGTTCTCATATTCAGGTTGCATGTTTGGATCTTTCAACGAGTTCTGAGCAAATGACACTGCTTCAGGAAACTAAGAGAGATAAGTTGAGCTTTAAGACTATCTGCGCAATCATTGGAAGTCCTACCAGACTCATAAGAGATCGAGTATTGTGTAGGCCAAAAATCTGTTTTGGAAGGGGAGCCATGTCGGCTGGTGGTGACGGATCATCGTCATTCGCTGATGCTCGAGACTTGAGATTATAATCCATCTGATTGATTAAACTCTCTAAACCTCTCACACGGTCCTGAAGTTCGAGTATTTGTTTGCTTGCCGAAGGGGTGCTCACGCTGCTGGTAACATGGCCGTCTGCAACTTGACTTGTCGTAGATTGGCTTGTATTTTGAGGACTTACGGACATCACCGTGTAAGTCATACCTCCTGAGGGTGATCCTTCTGTGTATTGAAACGATCTTCCAAGGCTGCCGACACGCTCATCGTACGTACAATCCTCGACGCGACGGCTTTTGATGCATGCCGAACATGGCTGTTCTTTGTCGCATTTGAGCTTCTTATTGCGACAGATCAAGCAAGACTTGACAGGTCTAGGCCTTTTCTGCGGTACCTGACTCGATAACATGTGGGTTGCAATTGAGATTAGAATCAGTCGGGTTTCTTGAGGTGCATTTCGAAGTGTGCATGTTTACTCTATCGTACGAGGTTTAATAATATTATTAGGAGAATCGCCGAGAGAATTCCGCAGGGATCACCTGAGGATGGCGACAAAAGATACTATATTGTCTAGATTGGCGTATAAAGTTTCGACTGTCACTTTTCATCTAGCAACTTGCAATTATAATAAGGCTTATTTATCCAGTCAATACTTTACAACCCGGGTTTCCTGCAGAAAATTTCCATCAATCATTCGTCGAATATCAAAGATATTTAGAACCCGGTTCTTTTTGTCCCAATCAAACGACAACGTGTGGATTCTGCACTCTTCTGGAATATAAGACACCTGGCCCTCAGAGCTGTCGAATGATTCACTTGCAGAGAGCGAATTCAGTCCAACAGCGTACCAGTCTCTCGCCCAAGCTTCCTCTACTTCCATCGCAGTCTCCGATACGGCAGCCATAGCTAGCCCATCCCATAGTCCCTCTCCTCCACAGCATCTCATTGCTTGAATTGCTCTGGAGCGTATTTCGTGGTTGCGGCATTTCAAGGCCACAATATAGATATACTCGACAATCGGGCTTTCAATGGTAAACTTAGGTCTTACTAAGTTTTTGCAAGCAAGCTTGTCTTGCGCAGCAGAAACGATGGCCATGAAGGATGGCGAATAGTCGTCGTAGATAATTTCGTTAGGGGAGAGACAGGATGCCAACCGCAAGTACGTCGTGTGATACTGCATGACTAGCGGTGCAAGTCCAGCAACAAAGTTTTCAGTTTGATCCTCTTTGGGAACAGACTCCAGCAATGAAAGAATACGCGTATGCCATGAGTCGAAGAATGCCAATTGTTGTTGTTGACCATATGTCACTTCCCATGGGATGTCGATTTCGTATCTCATGTTACCGGCGCAACATCTCATGAAATGCTGCGACTCCCGAACAAGGTGTCTAAGACTGGTTGCAGCTTTGTGTATTCCTTCTAGAAGGTCTCCCCGAGCGATGTCTTGAGTTATGAGGTTCTCCCAGTCTATGGTACCCCGCTGTCGAGATATTTCAGCGAGGTACGTTGTGGATTCGAGAGATCCAACAGAGTTGAGGGCCTGAGAGTCGTATGACGTGAAGAGCTCAATGAGGTCGCTGAAGGCGGATTCCTGTGATAATGAGGTACGGTCCATTGCTGGCAATTGGGAAATCAATTGTAAACCACCAAGTAGGTGAGTGTATGCTCGAAGATTTTCAGCCAGCAATACCTCAATGAACGCGAATAGGCCACATGCCGTTAGTGTCTCTTGGAGCACAGTTGAATGTGGAACATTGCCGTCCAGGAAGCGAGAGTTAGCAGCCGTTATTGCTTTCTGATACTGGGAAAGTGCGAAACAAGAATCGACAGTGCTGGAAGTCGAGAAAATTTGCTCATGGAGAGCGCTTATGGTAATGACAGCATGTCGTACGGCAGGAGATGTTGTACTGAGACGGGGAACGTAGGACTGCCAAAATCGACATGCCAAACTCTCTGAGAAATCGAGTGCCGAACGGTTCAGGAAGTGATGCAGAGCCCGTCTCTCAGTTGGCAGCAAATCTACTTGTGGATCCAAGCCTGGAGATGGTGAAATCGCACCATACGATGCTGGTGTAAGAACAATTTCGCTCCCTGAACTGACGCTGCTGGATTCGTTCCTAAGAATAATATTTGCTGTTTCGTGCCTGAAAATGGACGGATATCCACCGCATTTTCTTCCACCCCATTTGCAACGCTCACACTCTGGCTTAGCCTCGTCACACTTGATCCTCCTCGATCTATCACGCATTACTACGCGGCAAGTTGAGAAGAAGTCTTAGTTGAACTTACTTGCAGGTGAGGCATCCTGTTTGAACTTTTCGTGTCGCCCTTCGCCGAGCTTTCCCGCCTTCTCGGGACGCCATTGCACACAATTGAGCTACTATAGCGGTCAAATAGTCAGCAGTCAGCAGTCAGGTCGTTGTCTACCGATGTTTGTATAGGGAAATGAATACGGCTGCCTGCTGAGCTTGGTGCCATTGTATCTCAAGTCTTCGTCAGCTATACGAGCATAGATCCGAATCCATGAATCTCTTCTTGCATCAAAACATGGATCAGAATCTAATGGCCCAATGAGATAGATTGGTTACGTGGAAATGGAGAAGTGGTGCGTTGGCTAAAGAAAGGTTTGAGGATCTAATCGATCTTATCTCGTACTGAGTCCTCCTTCCGGGCAAGCTTTATGCAGCCTCATCGTCAACATGCCCACGAGCTTGTTGTATTTTCAGCCATATGCCCGTTAGGAGAAATCGGAGGTGCCTTTTCATTTCACAATAGTCCTCTTATTTTTCTGAGTTGATGGAAGCTAGCTAATTTAGAATTCCAGCATTCGGTCAACGTCAGGATCTTGCATGTCGACTGGGATCTCAGTATTTCCAACATTGAGTATTCCGAAAGGAGACGAAAGAGAGACCTACCTAGTTGTATCTCGCCTTTTATGATGTATTGGTAATATTATGTTGAACGTGTTTTCTGAATTGAGGCTTGCACGACGTCTGAAGATGAGGATTCTCGTAAGACACTAAAGACGGCACCATTTCGATTTGCATCGAGATGGATATCGAACTTCTATGCGCTGCCACAGATGAATTAGTCGCCTGTAATCTTTATCACGACTTTCCCAAAATGTGCACCCGAAAGCAAGTATTTCAGCGCTTCCTTGGCCTGATCAAATTCAAACACCTTGTCAACGACAGGATGAATCTGATGCTTCTCATAAAAGCGCAGCATTTTCTTGAACCGATCCTGCGGGCCATTCAAAATGCCCTTGAGCGTGACATTCCTGCGCAGCGCCAACACATTCGTACCCAAGCCACCCGCCGCCGGCAGATCCTCCTTGCCGCTCAGATAGCCAATGCAGTTGATCAAGCCGCCGAAGGCCACGCAATCAAACGCCTGCCGCAGCGTCTTCGCGCTGCCATTCTCAAACACGATGTCCGCACCCTCACCACCCGTCACCCGCAGCACCTCAGCCGCCCACGCCGGCGTGGCGACGTAGTTGACGGTGTAGTCCGCGCCGAGCGCCCTCGCGCGCGCGAGTTTCGCGTCCGCCGACGACATCACGACGGTGTGCAAGCGCGCCGCGCACGCAATCTGCAGGCCCGCGACCGCGACGCCGCCCGTGCCCCGCAGCAGCACGGTCTCGCGGTGGTGCGCCGCCGGGACTGCAGCGTCACTGTAGTCGAGCGGCTGGCCGATAGCGTGCATGCCGTTCAGCGCCATCCACGCGGTTACGGCGGCGATCGGCAGGCACGCGGCCTCCGCGGCGCGCAGGTACGCCGGCGCTGCGACCAGGCCGGCCGCAGGGAAGCTGCGGAACTCGGCCAGCACGCCGGGCTGCGGCTGCCCGAGCCCCGACGCCAGGTCGGCCGCCATCACCTGGCCGGTAAGGTGCGTCTGGTTGAAGATGGCCATGACGCGCTGGCCGGCGGTCCATTGCGGCGCGCGGGAGGCCAAGACCGTGCCGCAGAGGTCGGAGCAGGGGACGAGGGAGGCGCCCTGCGAGATGGTGTTGTGGTGGCCGTACTGGCCCGTGATGACTTCGGTGTCTCTGTAGTTGAGAGACACGGCGTGGATCTAGACGAGGACTTCGCCCTCTTCGGGTTCGGGCTTGGGAGCTGTCGTTTGCCGCATGTTGTCGATGCCATCTTGGGACGTCACCCATTGGCGCATTGTCGAAGTAGCCATGGTGCTGGCGGGCTTGTAGATTCGTCCCGGATCAGAGCCGCGAGCACGGAACTTATGCTTGAGATCGATGACATGGTGAGTTTTATATTTGAGCCTTCGGATACGTGCTATCGGCGGTCTTTGATATTTGCAGGTAGTTTTCAAAAATGTCCGAGCTCGGTGATTCCTCGTCAGGAAGCTATCTCCGGATCACTGTGGATCTCTCAATTTACGCCCATTTATACTAGATCCGAAATCGGTTTTGTACTGTAGGTAATAAGGTGGAGTGTATAAAGGTACCAAGATGCAGCTATTTTTGCAGTAGAAAGTTAAATTGGGTATTTACATCTCCGTACCATGAGCAACTGCATGATAGCGCTGCACCAGCATATCAGAGTAGAACAGGTAGCTCTCCTCTCTAGCTCCGTTTCTTGTTTCCCGTCAAACTGTCATTACGAATTGGAAATGAGTGGCGCCCGTTCCTGCAGGTTCATAATTCGGATTTAATTCTCGATGATAGGAGTCGTTAAACGCAATTGTGGTACCCCGAACGATAAGACCTCAACCACTGTGAACGTCATACCAGGTCAGTCTTCATCGCTCTTTCCATTGCATCCATTCATTCATTCATCCATTGAATCGTCACTCCACCCCATCTCCGCGCAAAGTTCATCGCCTCACTCCATCCAACAGTCTCGATGGCAGACTCCGTCGCTCCCAGCCTAATAACCTGGTCGCGGCGGCCCCATAGTGCCGTAACCTTGAGCGGGAACCGGAGCGACGGGCTCACCACCACGCTGCACTCTCTCGGAGTAGATACCCGGTGCAGGACGACCGTTGTAGAGACCCGATCGGGCCTCGTCGCGGCGTTTATAGTAGATGTACTCCACGTAAAATGCGTGGATATGGCCGGGGAAGAAACCGAGAAGCGTAAGGCATATGTTGATGCATAGGTCGACACCACATCCCGCCACGAGGAGGACGCCAAGGGGTGGGACTGGATTTGGTTAGATTTTGGATGTGCGGAGAAGGAAAAGACGTACAGAAGATGGTGATAATGATCACGATGATTGCGGAAAGCATTTTGGATGCTCTTCAAGACGTTAGTACACTTAACTCTAGCCTGGGCTTTTGAATCGTACGTTCGCCAGAGGTACCTACGTCGTGATAAGAGGTTCACAATTTGAGCAAGTAGCGAGTGTTGAGTGGCGTAAAACTGTAGGAGTGATTTAGAGCAGGAAGTTGGCAGTGAATTGGAGTTCTTGATCTTGTTTGCAGGTGGTGAGCGGTTTAAATCATTTATTGATGGCGATCGTGTGATGCGCGCGTCTGGGATTGAAGCTTGGATGGCGAAACTGATGAGCAGGCCAGCTAAACTCAAATGACGTACGATATCGTGGGCCGCCACCCTGCGCCACATTCGGATTCCTATGCGGGCTCAGCCATTCAAGCATTCCAGTACTTTCTTCGGTCGAAGATCCGAACTGACGACGGCAAAACGTGAATGTGGCTACAAAGACACCCAAAAGATACGATTTCATTTGCAAAGAATGCAGCCTAGCAATTTGCCATCCTCCATCCGTATTGCTAACGCGTAACGTGAACCAACCCAGCGATTGAATGCACAACTAGCTGTTCCTCGCAATCATTCCCTCTCCTCTTCTTCCGTCTCTTCAACAACGATGTCCACTGTTCCAACCGACATCGGACTCTCTATAAAGATAGTTTCGAATTCATTCGTCTCAAGGTCCTGTGCAGCGCCAATCACTTTACCAGGATGCATCGTTTCCGCGCGCGCAAGGAATTCTGCGAAGTTCGCCTGGATTTGAGCTTGCACGGCGTCGGCGTCGGCGATTGCACGGCGCTGAGTTGTGCAGGTATCATCAACTTGCTGAGGAGTGTCGTAGCGGAAAGCTCGGCGCTTGTGGAGCGTACGTGTAGGAGTAGGTGTGCATGCAGCAAGACGAGTACGGCGTGAGGAGAGCGCTGAAGCGGGCAGATCTGTTGTGGATGGTCCGCTATCTGGTGTCTCTGGCATGGCACTAGGTGGTTGATCACTGTCAAGGAGGTTGGAAACGTGAGCGTCGGAAGTGCCAGACGGTCCAGATGGATGGGTGAGACCCAGAGTGCCGTACTTGTCCCAGTCTACTTCAAGCTCAAAGTTGTCTGAGGTATGTGAGGTTATCGATGCTTGTGAAGAGATTTCGATATCTGTATTGCCAATCTCTTCTACACTGCGCTTTCCTTTACCCTTTTCCATCAAGCTGTCACCATGAACATTCTTGGTTATCAGGCCTCTAGAAGCTGTTGACAAGCATTCGTGCTTAGCACTGTCGAGTTTCGTCTCCCGCAATGCATCATCGATATCTGACTCACAAGTTGGACTGGCAGCGGTGATTGTGCTCAGATCCGGACTCCTAAGGACATCAAAGAGGTTTCGAACGGTGACTTTCGAACGGTTATCGGCCGGGTGATCTTGAAGACGATATGTCTTCCTCGGAGCCCTCCATTGAGGACTTGTGAGCGAAGAAACACTTTCTCGGTGATTGATCACGTGAGACGAACTGGATTCGTTGAGGCTCGACGTATCGTGACGGCGGTTCTCAGAATGACTTAGACAATGATAGGTTTCGCTGATTTTGGCTGATGTGTCAACATACAAGTGCAATCCCATCTTGGCGTTGACGTTTGGCTGGCATCGTTTCTGCAAGTCCCTAATCTCGAATCTCATTGGCAAACAAGTCTGTGGAGTGTCAACCAGCACCGTATTGATGAAAGGTTCACTGATAACCGTCTTTCCAGGTATTTTGATTGAATCCGCGCCTCCTCGAAGTGGATCTGCTGCGTTCTGTTGACCGTTTTCTGCAGGTGCAGGTGCAGACAAACTACTTTCATCCGGCTTACATCGTGGCTCGTCTCCACATCCATCGAATCGGTCTGCAGCGTGTGGGGATACAGTTTCAGGTGTATTGCCTTCCAGAGAAGGCTCCTGAATATCATTCGCCTTCTCAGACATCGAGATAACTTCTTGAGCACGGTCGCTCTGAGATGGTGTCGATGGCGGAACGTTTGGATTGGGAGGAGTCTCGGGTTGAGGTGCACTGGAAACACCAGCAGTATCATTATCAATTGATATATCCTTTTTGGGGCGAGATAGCGAAGACTCCCAAAACATATCTTCTTCATCTTCCGAGCAAAATATTGCGTGACGCTTGGCCACATGACGATCGAATTGAGGTACCAAATCAGAATCATCGCTTCGGCGTGGTGACATTAATCTTGGAGGATATCGACCCATGGTCGCACAGTTTCCATGCCTTCTGTTCCATGAGCTGGCATGCATTGGTATGGGGTGCAAATTATGGTGTGGACAGCGGCATGGGTAGCTCTGGACATCCAGGAACGACTTTCGGGGTTGTAGAGTGCTAAATTTGTGAATTCTTGCATCCCCGTATGTCTCATACAGTCGGGGATACAGGTCTTGAGCATCTCGCTCTAATTGGGAACATGCGTTCTCAGTCCAGAAGTGGCGATTTGATCGATCTTCCAAAGGTGAAATGGACTCCGATACGGCATCGACACAATCCGTGAAGAAGTGTCTCTCGCAGCGCAAACGTTGAGGGCAAACATGTGACCTTCGTGTCGATCCATCGTATACATGAGATGAAGAGCTAACATCCAATCCATGAACGTCATTGAAGAGGCTGTCGGGCCTGCCAAAGGTAGCCTGAGTTGAAGGCGGCTTTGCTTCGCTGAAGTTCGGCACTAGAGCTTGTTGAAGAGGTCGATTGCCGTCTGTGTTATCGAATTTACCTTCAACCTTCAAACGAAACGCCAACTCGAATTTTACGGGACCGGGGAACAGTCTGCTAACGGTGACCGATACTTTGCGAGGCTGCCAAGTTAATGATGATACGTCGATGGTCTGTGGAACATCGTGGCACGCTTGGTCGAGCAGTGGTGGTTCGAATAAATACCCAATCTTGTTATCGGCCGACATGACATAGCTGAGGCGGTAAGGAGAGGTGAGCACTTCAGCGGTGATTTGCAGTACTTGTCCAGGAACGCTAGCAACAGAGTCCAAACTCGGTCGGCCTGAGTAGGCTTCTTTACACCTTATAGACTGTAGCGACGTGGACAGATAGATTTCAAGTGAGCAGTGAGACTGTGTGTGTTGTATAAAGCAGTCCTTGGTACGTAGAAAATTCGCAACAAGACTATAGATATTGCCGGCTGATTGGAACCAGGTGCAGTGTCGTCCATAGGTTCCATGATATTCTAACATGAACTCCACCAAGCTCTTCAATGGAAAGGAAAATTCTTTGTGACCGAAACTGTTGACATACTGGTGCATGCGAAATAGCGTGTCGGCCTCTGGTAAGGTACCTGTAGCTGTATGAATGTTAGAGCGGTCAATTTACACCTCTCAATCAACATGCCACATACCAGCATCATGTTCAATCGCAAAGAAATCCGAAATGAGGGTTCCTTCGATCAAGCTTTCAAGAGATTTCTGGAATGCTTGTTCCCAGAAAAGTAGTTCGATTGCTTGCTCATGGGAGACACCTTTCCAGGTAGTAACAACGTCTAAATGCTCCACAATGTTGTCGCTACTGTCGTCAAAGCGTACCAGCTGCGGGCGGTAAATGTCAAATGACGAGGAGCGTCGTGGAAAGGCGTTGCCAACAACATCTACTCGGATAGACATGATTGTCGCCAAAGACCTGAAGATACAGCACCAATGCTGGTCCAAAGTAATGTGACGATTGAGATGTTGTCAAGGCAAAGTCCATGCCAGTGGCACAAGGAAGGTCGAAACTCCGTCTTGTTCTGGAGCTGGAAGTCATAATCGACTTCGATCATCAGCGCTTGCCAATACCGCAACTGTTCAAAGTAGGAGCGCATTACGATGTTGCAAGACGACAAAACTATTTCCTTTCTCGTAATATCAATCTGAGTTTGCCTTTATCGCCGCGAGACTGCAAGACATCGCAGAGGAGGAAGCCCTGGGAAAGGATCTCAAACAGCGTCCATCATCGCTCTTGTCGTTAACTGTTCGTTCTTGTTACCAAGCTTGGGAATCTGAAGGAAGGCATCCACGCCATATCCTTCCAGGCTGTGAAGTTCAAGGCTTCCAGCCCAGTATTCAGCGTAAATTCTGCTCATAGGCAGACCAATCCCAAGTCTCAAATTGGGCGGTCTGCTTGCCAACTGGCTGAGTGAAGTTGGTTTTAGTTTGGGTATTTTGTCATGGCTCGTTGCAGTTTTCACTTCCTGCATGGTTGCTGCCATCATTGGGACTTTGTGGAGGTTCTCAAGCTGCATATCTCGTCGTGGTCCCTTGGAGAAGCTCCACAGATGTGGGAGAATTTCGCGTGGAATTCCACCACCTTGGTCGGAGATTCGAATGATGACATGCTGACTAGACTCACAAATCAGAACTTCAATGAGAGGAGGCGAGTCGCTATCTCTTCGGTTTTCGACAGTAGCTTGAAACGAGTTCCGCAAGAGTTCGCCGATGATATATTCAAAATGGCTAAGGACATATGGAAACGTAGCTTGCAGATGACCTTGAAGTTTGACTTCCGGCAATTGGCATTCTGGGCCATATTCCTCTTGCATCAGTGCTCGTGTAGCTTTGGCACATGTTTCCACAACTTCTTTCGCACTACATCTAAGAAATATTTCGCCCACGAAGTCGGTATCTTGGCTCTTGGAGTCAGGGAAGTGCCACGGCGAATGGAAGGTATCGGTTAAGGCAAGATGTTGTTCGGCGATGGTTCTACGAGAGATTCTCTACATCCCATTAGTTGCGCGATGCGAACACCACTTGGAAGGGCACGTACAGATCTTAACATTGTTGTCATGAACTTGTCCATGGCATCTGGCTTCATCAAACCTTGGACCTCCAAAACACCCATGGCCAGGCGCGGTATGACGGTGAGATGCTCGCTTAGCATTGCTTTGACAACGTCACAAAAGCGATCATTGTCAGCAATTGTCTTCACCTCAGGTACTCTGCGGAACTTCTCAAACGCCCGATAGTAGAGCTCGTAGACTTGGGCCAGGTGTGGGTTTGTGACGACAACATATGGCAGAGTCTGCATATCTCGAAGACGATGAGCGATTCGGGTGGGCAACTCGGTGCGTACATAGTTAGCTGAGCTGATAAGCCGACTCTCGGTCAGAGTCCTTCCAAAGAAGGAAAGCTGTCGAAGGCTTATAGGTCTGGCCTCGCGTTGTACCCATTCATCCAGTGCTATTGAAGGTCTCCATAACGGAGCTGGCCGGCTTGGACCGTCGTGATTTTGCCGTAGGAACGAGGTGGAGGGCGATAAAAATTTCCAGGGTCGTAATTGAGCACGGTGAAAGCTCTTAAGGCCATAATTCGGCCTCGATGCCATGAAGGCGTTTTCTCATTCGGAGACTGTCGCGAATGGAGGTGTAGGGAAGCTGGAGCTTCCAAGCTCGCGTGAGTGCACAAGCGATAGACAGACACGAAGCTGTGAATGACTGCAGAAGAGCAATTTACTAGTCCGAATTTATGGCTAGTTACATCTTGGTGGGGCAATCCTACGGCCTATGGCATCGTGGCAATTTTCTCACCAGCGGTCGCAGCATATTTATTCTTAGATATTGGCTTTTTAAGAGTGAATGGATGGAAAGCTTGCTTGAATGAAAAGGAGGCCTCGTTACCACGCGTTGAAGCCGCAGAATCCGCCATCAGAGCTGTTTGCGAGGATGCTGGCATGGTAGAGTAGAGGGTGAATGATGACGAGCGTGGGAAAGCAGCCAAAACGCCACTCAAAACAGCTGCGAATTCAAGAATAAGAAATTTGGAAGCTGGAATCCAAGCTTTTATTTCACGCAGCTCACACACTAGGATCCGCTCAAGCTCAGCAACAACTCCGGCTCCGTATTAGGCACGAATCCACGCAGTCTAGACCACAGCGCTGCTTTGGAGTGGCAAGCCTGATCGGTCGCGAGAAAGTCGACTTTCGAAGTGGTGCGCGAAGCTGCACAAAGCTGATCAGTGGCGCGTCACTCGAGGGAAGCAACGCAGGTAAGAAGCAGCGCAGTGTCGGTCCCGCATTTTCCAAAATTCACAAGCGCCACACCTCGCTCTTCTTGGCGACCAACCAGTCTGCATTCAACTTCCTCCAAATCCATCAGTCCTTTGCACCACCACTTCCCTTTCCCTTATACGAGGCCGTTGTGCCCGCTGTTGACTTCTCTCAGATCGTGCTGAGATCTGTCTTCTCTTGCATCTTCCACCCACCCATTGCCTTCTCTACCACCTCCGGCTTCCTCTTTCTCAAACAGCGGGCCGCAAGTGCCACTCAGCTTCGACATCATGGATCAGGTACGACCCTCTGCAGCCTTCTTTTGCTGGCGCTTCAAACCAAATCAACCAAAACTTACGCGTTTTCTTTGTGCAGATTGGCAGCGATATGGTGTTGGATGCCGACTACGATGAAAAGCAGGACGTGCACATCATCTCACCCGACGACTCCATGGAAGAAGCGGAACCCGAACCCGAGCTTCGCGCCGACGATCTCGAGGCAATGAAGAAGCGCTACCTCCCAGATCTACCTGATTTGGACATAGAGGCCGAAGGTGTCAACACTTGGGACATACAGGGTTGGCGAGGTCTGGGTCGAAAGGAGCATGGTCCTGTCTTCACAGTCGGCGAACATTTGTGGAGAGTTCTGTTTTTTCCTAACGGAAACAATGTCGACCACGCATCCTTCTATTTGGAACATGGTTTCGAAGACAAGCCTCCTGAGGATTGGTATGCCTGCGTCCAGTTCATGCTCATCCTCTGGAATCCGAATGACCCTACCATTCACATCTCACATACTGCCACCCACCGATTCACTGCCGAGGAAGGTGATTGGGGCTTTACACGATTCGCCGAGTTGCGACGTATATTTGCTCCCCATTTCGATGAACGCTCCCGGCCAATGGTCGAGGACAACAGCGCTCGACTTACCGCGTTCGTGCGGGTAATCAAAGATCCTACCGGAGTTCTATGGCATAATTTTATCAAGTAAGTGTATCTCGACGTCGTTTTATCAGAGTGTCGCTAACATTGCGCAGCTACGACTCCAAGAAGGAAACCGGTATGGTTGGTTTGAAGAATCAAGGCGCAACATGCTACTTGAACTCTCTTCTTCAATCCTTGTATTTCACAAACTCTTTCAGAAAGGTTATTTACTCTATTCTTTCATGGATCGAGAGTTCTTTGCTTACCATTTGCAGGCTGTTTACCAGATACCCACGGAGAGCGAAATCGATTACCGCGCCAACAGCGCATACGCCCTTCAGCGACTCTTCTACCAACTGCAAACAAATAGCACTGCTGTTTCGACACATGAACTCACTGGAGCCTTTGGATGGGATTCAAAACAGATCTTTGAGCAGCAGGATGTGCAAGAACTGTCACGAATACTCATGGAAAGGCTGGAAGAGAGAATGAAAGGCACCGAAGCTGAAAACGCCCTTGCGAAGATGTTTGTCGGCAAGATGAAGACTTACATATCCTGCATCAACATTGAATTCGAATCGTCGCGCATGGAAGAGTTCTGGGATCTACAACTCAACGTCAACGGCGTCAAAGGTCTTGAAGATAGCTTCAAGGATTACATTGCTCAAGAGACCATGGACGGAGAGAATCAGTACCAAGCAGAGGGTTTCGGTCTACAAGATGCGAAGAAAGGCGTCATCTTCGAAAGTTTCCCATCCGTTCTACACCTTCAGCTTAAGCGCTTCGAATTCGACTTTGCGCGCGAAATTAACGTCAAGATCAATGACCGCTTCGAATTCCCTGAGATCCTTGATCTCTCGCCATATCTCTCCGAGGATGCCGACAAGTCAGAAAAATACATCTATCATCTGCATGGTGTCCTCGTCCACAGCGGAGATATTAGTGCCGGCCATTACTATGCGTTCTTGAAGCCACACAAAAACGGCGAGTTCTTCAAATTTGACGATGATCGGGTAACTCGAGCGACCAAGAAAGAAGCCATCGATGACAACTTTGGTGGGGAGTACGCGAATTTGCCCAACGGTCATGCTCAGCGGAACCCATACACGCGCCAGTGGTCGACAAAACGATCCATGAACGCGTATATGCTTGTCTACATCCGAGAAAGCCGTCTTGACGATATTTTGTTGAGTGATGAGCAGGTCGAGCCGCCACCGCACCTCGCCCAAAAACTCGCAGAAGAACGAGCCATCCTCGAGAAACGACGAAAAGAACGGGAAGAAGCTCATCTCTACATGGAAGTACAAGCTGCAACAATTGCAAACTTCAAAGCTCATCACAGTTTCGACATTGTCACATTCAAACCGGAATCAACGCCAACAGATGCTACACCAAAGGTGTTCCGAATCCTTCGAAGTACGGTGCTGAGCGACTTCCTGAAAACAGCTGCCGAAGAACTTCACTTGGATCCTGAAGCAGTGCGCATATGGGCAATGGTCAACAGGCAGAACGGCACTGTACGTCCTGACCAGCCCATAATGTACACGGACATGACCGTTGAGGAAGCTTCACAAAAGTATGGCACAAAAAGCGCAGCTTTCCGAATATTCCTCGAAACATCCGACGAGCAAGATGCGGATGGAAAGCCTATTTGGGGTGACAGCGCGGTGGATACCCATGCCAATCCAAGCAATCGACCCATTCTATTGTTCCTGAAATATTTCGATATTGATGCTCAGGTCATTCACGGTGTCGCATCCTTCTACGCTGCTCCACAAGACAAGGTTCAGGAAATTGCCCCTACGGTCCTGAAGTTAATGAACTGGACAGCCGGGCAAAACTACAAGATGTCTGAAGAGATCAAAAACAACATGATTGAGCCGATGAAACCTAAACAAACTCTGGCCCAGTCAGAGATCCAAGATGGCGACATTATCACGGTGCAGAAGGTTCTATCGGAGAAGGATCAGCAGGCTCTACAAGCTAAGGGCTTGTACACAGATGCTCGAGACTTCTACGATTATCTCTTGCATAAGATAAATGTCAAATTCTTCTCGAAGCTGGCGCCTGATGACGATAGCAAGACCTTCGAGCTTACATTGACGAAACGTATGAATTATCAACAGTTGGCTCAGAGGGTAGGCGAACATATCGGTGCTGATCCCACACATATACGATTTTCTCCTGTCAATGCAACAACGGGTCGGGCAAAGAACCCCATCCGGCATACCACCAACCATAATCTTGGCACCTTGTTATCTCCTGGATACAGTGCATACGGAACCGGGATCGCACAACGAAACGATGTTCTCTACTATGAAGTTCTTGAAGTCAGCATGTCAGAACTTGAGATGCGGAAGACATTCAAGGTTACATGGCTACCAGAAGGTTTGATGAAAGAAGAGCCGTATGAAATTCTCGTGCCGAAGAACGGTACGGTCGAAGACATCGTCCGCGGGTTGCAGAAGAAGGCCGAACTGAGTGATGACGTGGTAGATAAGATCCGAGTGTTCGAGGCTCATGGAGCAAAGATTCATCGCTTGTGCGCACCCAGCTATGCGGTGTCAAATCTCAACGACTACACGCAACTCTACATGGAGCCAACGCCTTCGGAAGAGGTGCAGCTTCAGGAAGATGAGCATCTGATTGGGGCATACCACTTCGACAAGGACGTCTCCAAATCGCACGGTGTACCCTTCATCTTCCTGATCAAACAAGTGAGTCCCTATTCCGAAATAAATCTCGGGCGGCACGCTAACCAGACGCTTCGCAGGGCGAGCTCTTCAAGGACACGAAGGAGCGCATCTCGAAGCGCACGGGCATCAAGGGCAAGCAGTTCGAGCGCATCAAGTTCGCGGTGGTGCAACGCTCGGCCTACGCCAAGCCCGACTACCTCAACGACGACGACGTCCTCGCCGAGAAGGTGATAAACCGCGACGACATGCTCGGCCTGGATCATCCCAGCAAGGCCAGGAGGGATTGGCTGCGCGCCGACTCTATCATGATTCGTTAGCGTTGCCCTTTCCCGCGATCGAGTGTTGCGTCGATTGTAATCGTTGTCGTCGTGACGCGGCTTTGACGCGTCGCCGGCGATGTCTAGCTGTCATTCTGTGGCGGAGGAAGACACGCTTGTCCGAATGTGTTGCGGCTCTGTGGATGGATCGAGTTGGGCTGGCTCGCTGGCAGAGCGGTCGGCTGTCTTTGACCATCTTTTGCTTGCATGTGGCGTGGCGTTTCGTTGTGCCTCCTGCTGTTGGCGGCGAAACTCTGGTGGGTGTACGGGCAAAGAGATTCGGTTGGACTCGGCTGCTGGGATATGGAAGTATTGAGCGACCGCAGTTATGGGTACAGGACCTGTTGGATTTGCATACTGTGGCGCAGACTTAGTGTCAAGAAACGAAGGAGAATGCTGATGTCCCATACCCGCGCAGCGAAGCAGCTTCTGCTAGCCATTGAATGGCTTTATGCGGGCCATGGATAGATTCGAGATTCATTTTCCTTGCTTATGCTCCATTTTCTGGATTCAAGATGGCACGACGATCTTGAATGACTACCATAATCCCTCATATTGCTCAACAATGTCCATAAATCTCCATCGACGAATTATATGGGTATCTGGGAGCTGAAATGGTGCACGGGCCACCGAGTTTTCTCTCTAGAGCGCGTTGTCCTTTTTGGAAAATTGACAGCAAGTCCAAGGCTCAATTCCAGCACACGATCACCTCCACCATCCTCACCCTCATCCATTTCCTCATTCACACACATCACAATGCATGGCCCCTCATTATGGGCGTGCCTCGTCACGTTCTTTGTGACAAGCGTCTCGGCAACTTCCTTGACGTACAAGATGCAGGCCAACGAGAGGGACTGCTTCTTCGCTCAAGTCAACGCATCAGGAGCTAAGGTCGCCTTCTACTTTGCTGTGCGTCCATTTTTCAGAGCTGTCATGATGAAGCTAATTGCTAATTGTGGCAGGTTCAATCCGGAGGTGCCTTCGACATAAATTACGAAGTCGTCGGCCCCAACGAACACAAGATCATAGAAGGCGATAAGGAGCGGCAAGGAGACTTTGTCTTCACCGCCAACGATATCGGCGAATACCGATTCTGCTTCAACAATGAGATGAGCACGTTCGCCGAGAAGGTCGTGGACTTCGAGATCACAGTGCGTGAACCTCAATGCGATTGACCCCTGCCGTCAAATCCTAACGTAATATGCAGGTCGAAAACGAAGCCCGCGCAGAACTTCCTTCCAAGGCCGGCTCAACGCCAGACCAACAGTCCGCGCTGGAGGAGTCTATCATCAAGCTTGGCTCGCAGCTCTCCACTATCAACCGCAACCAGAAATACTTTCGCACAAGAGAAAACCGCAATTTCAGTACAGTGCGCAGCACTGAGCGGAGGATTTTCAACTTCAGCATTGTCGAGAGCGTCATGATGGTCACAATGGCCGGGTTGCAGGTCTTCATTGTGAGGTTCTTTTTCCAAGGCGCCAGGAAAGGCTATGTTTGATGGCTGCATTGTCCTGTTTAGGAGCAACCATTTGAAGGATGATCGCGTCGCGTGCCTGGTTTGGCCGTGACTGCGATGCGGCATTGTATGGCGTTGATGGTATGTCGTCGTTGGCATGTGGCGCCAGCGTGACGAGAGTTTGTAACAACAGTACATGAAATACAAAACAGCTTTCTATGAACTTGACAGATATCCCCGGGTGCGCATGATCTTCTCTTCCTGGTCTCTGCTCAGACACCGTTCGTCTCCTCGCAATCCACAAACGGCAGCACAACGTGACTGTCGTACTCGCCGCCGAAATGAACCACATGCTCTCCACTATTCAGCGAATGCCCATTGGTGCCAAAATTTGAGATTGCCGGATACACACCACCAATCCGCATTTCTATGCCCTCTCCAGCCTCGAACTCGATCCCCGTCGCCCAAATGCCAATCTCCAGCTCCACCACCGTGCCGGGCTCAATCTTGTCTTCACGCTCGTGCGGGTGGAACGGCCAATTCTCGTGCATGCTCTTAGAGCGGTCAATGGCGCGGTGCGAGGCGCGCAGCACACCTGTTGGCCCGGTGTACAGAATGAGCTCGGTGCGCTTGTCGGCGGGGATGTCGGCGATCGTCTTGGCCGGGATGCCCGACCATGGGATGTTCAGGCTTAGCTGTGGCTCGCCGGTCGATGACAGCTTGCGCAGGATGACGTACACGTCCACGTCGTTAGCCGTGGCGCACGACATGTAGAGGGTCGCCTTCGGGATGCCGATCATTCTGGTTCGCTTTGGGAATGTGTAGGTAAACTTAGCGAAAGATGTGGGATTGGTGGAGCTGTATGATACTGATTCAGCGAGGGTTTTGACCTCTGCTGATTCGGACGTGAGAGCGTTGCCGTTTGACAAGTAGAACTTCCGATATTTGGTGTCTGGGTGTGGAAAGTCCGGTAGGATGATATGCTCAATGGGATCTTTCTCTCCAAATCGTAGTGCAGCTACTCTTACTTTTGGCGTCAATTCCCAGTCGTTATCCACGTCCTTTAGAAACCGGTCAAAGAAACTAAACAATTCAACGACAGAGCTTTTGTTACCCCAGAGGTCATACCACTCCTGAGTGCCGTGGAAACGCAACCACTTCTTCTCTGTTGCAACTTCCAGCCATCCTCGAATCGCACCCATTCCGTGCATGGCATTACTCCAAGTCCCAGTGATGTAAGTTGGGATATTGATCTTTCTCATGTCAGGCCTCTTGTCGTTCCACCACCCGTTAGCCAGCGGATGCTTCAAGTACATCTGCCGAAAACTTTCCAAGCCATGATAGCCTTTGAGCATATATTTGACAATGAGATTGTCGAATAGATCTCCTCCATAAATGCCACCACGCGCAAATTGCTCTCTGTACAAATCTCCGCACCCTTCCCAAGGAGCAATCGCTTTCAGAGACGGTGGATTGAGTGCCGCGATGAACCATTGTATTATAGCAAGATGTGAATTCCCTGCTAAACCAAGTTTTCCATTGCACCATGGTAGTTTAGCGCAAGATTCAATCACATCATAACCGTCTTCTGCTTCTTGAGTGCCCATGATTGCCATAACACCTTCTGAATTGCCTGCGCCTCTCGAGTCTACATTCACAATGGCATATCCTCGCGGGATCCAATCTACAGGATCAGGAGCTTCGAATTTCTCCAGCCCACTCAAGTTCCCATCTGGAATACCCAGATTCCAAGGAGTCATCAACTTTAACGACATGATACCATTGAACTTTTTCCCGAATGGTCCCCAGCATATGATTGCTGGAACCTTTTCAGACTCATCTGTTGGACGGTAGATGTCGGCATAGAGTTTCGCACCATCGCGAACTTGAAAACAGAAGTCGTGATCCACAAGTATGTCGCATGGAAGTGCTTTTGCGTCGTACGGCTTGGAGCCTTTTGTGAGGATCTCTGTACGCGGATTAAAGCCTTGGTAGTTTCCATCACCGACTTTCGGTTTCCCAAGCTCTTGAATTGGTACTTCCACGTCCCACTGCTTCATGTTGAAAGCCTATACCGAAGCAGTGATGCGGCTTTACAAATCTCGAATTCACGACCAGTAGTCCAATGACTGAGAGTACGAAAGAAAAGGAGTTTTGATGAATATTCAGGAGCGGTAACAGTTTCATACGGAGTATTTGACTGACAGATCGCAGTGTTCATCTTCAGAAGCTAACATCCACTAGTTATATTGGAGAATAATCATGATGCTCTTCTGTAACGCAGACTAATTTTATTTGGGTCGGGAATTGTCGACGGCTGGGAGCCTCCAGCCAGGTCCAAATGCTCTCCACTCTCGGAACATCTCAACGATGGTGGAGTTCGTATTTGCAACCGGAGTCGATGTGAGCGAAGTTCCATCTTGAGCACGGAGTAGCGGCAGTTCTTGGTCGTTACGTTGACGAGAACGCTCGGTTCGGCTGGGGTTGGATTCGGTTCGGTGTTGTTGGCCAAAAATCCCAACACCACGCCTAGCGGCTACAATGTTTTGCTGCAATTCAACTTCCAACGCCATGGGTATGGACCTAAACTCCATGGGGTCGGTCATTCACATCGAAACCCCGCAGATGTGATCCCGAGATTTCTGATGTGGAGTTTGGATTGGAATTGGAGGTGCCGATGAGCAGGCCGAACTCGAAAAACGCTTCGGAGCAAGATCTATTTGAAGCGGGAATGGACCGTCAGAAATGACCTCGATCTCTCCTGATTATACCCCCATTCTCGCTCTTTATAGTGGTTTCTAGCCTTACTACTTTTGATTCTTTAACAAAATACAAAATGGAGCGTGACCTTGAGAAATCAGCGTCGAAATACATCGACGCTGCCGCTCCAGCAGGCGAAGATGATATTACGATCGCACCGGAAAAGAAGGTCGTTGGGACTGTACAACTACTTGTTCATAACGAAACTGTACTCATCCCTACACCATCCCCGGATCCAAAGGGTTTGTTTCAGTCCTGTCGTTTCTTATTACCTCTAACATTACTCCGCAGATCCCCTCAATCTCCCTATTTGGCGGAAATGGGCAATTCTTATTCTACTCGGCGCCTATAGTTCAACTTCAGTGCTCCTTGCAAGTGGAATGGGAGCAATAATCACCGTTGTTGATCAATCATATGCTGGCCAGGAAGCTCGCGCAGATGATCTTCTCACATACCCAACCCTCTTCATGGGAATTGGCAATTTGATTGCAATGCCCTTAGCCATGACCATCGGCCGCCGTCCTGTCTTTATCTTCACTCTCGTCATTCTCGTCACCGCTGGACTCTGGTGCACGTTCTCCAAGAGCTTGGGTAGCCATATCGCTGGCCGCGATATCATGTCCCTTGCCGCAGGCCAATCTGAGGCACTCTGTCCGATGATTATCCAAGAAATTCACTTCTTACACGAGCGAGGTCGTAAATTGTCTTGGTTTGCTACCATCCAGGCCGTCGGTACCGCTGCGTTCTTCATTGCGACTAATTACCTCGTCTCCGCTGGTGGCTGGCGATGGTGGTATGGCGCTTTCACCATAATCAACGGGACAATCCTCGTCATATCATTCTTTATTGTATGCGAGACCATGTATGACCGCCCCAGTGATGCGACAGAAGGCGCTGTGCATCTGGATTTCAACAGTGAAGGTCAGTTAGACCGGCAGGGCGATATACACAAGATCGTGCGCGTTACCACGGCTCATGGTAACGTATTGGAGCCCGAACGATACGGAGTTCGAACATGGAAACAAGATCTCAAGTTGTTCTCCGTCAAGCCAAAATGGGCAGAACTTCCAAAGTTCTATCTTTACATCCTCCAAGGTCTCTGCATTCCGAGCATGTTCTGGCTTCTTCTCCTTAATGGCGCCTTCCTGGGTCTCTATATTTTCCAGTCAGCGACCTTTGCGGTCGTGCTCATTCCACCACCCTACAGTATTCCGTTCAACAACCTTGGTTTCATCTTTTCTGGCCAAATCGTCGACTGTCTCATCTTCCTCCCGCTACTCGGCTACGGTACTGATCTCATTATCAAGGCAATGTCGAAACTCCACAATGGTGTTTACCAACCCGAATTTCGAATCATCATTCTGGCCATTCCCGCAATAGTTGGCGTCATCTGCGCAGTGATGTATGGGCAAGCAGCACAGTATCCAGAGAAGTACTCCTGGGCATCCATCGCCGTCACGTACAACGCGATTTTCTTCGCATTTCTCGGCGCGAACATTGTTGGTTTAACGTACGCAATTGACTCGTTCCCGATTCGAGCTGCTCCGCTGTTGGTACTGATTTGCGCCGGAAGAGGCTTTATTAGCTTTGGGTTGAGCTATTCTACACTTCCGGCCATCAAGGCTATTGGATATGATGGAACGATGAATGCGGAAGCTATTGTTAGCGGAGTTCTGGCCGCTATAGGGATCCCAATGTACTTTTTGGGAGGTCACTTCAGACGACTGGCTCAGAAATGGTTTGGAGAGAGGGAATGAATGTCTAGGGGAAATTTCACGATGTCCAGATCTTCCCTAGCAAAGATTACACCGTGGTATTCATTTGTGAAAGGTTTCTCGATCAGTGCTAGCTTCACAGTCGTCCTAGCATACGAAGACTATATCTGCTCCGATTTTGTTTGAAGCATATTTCATCTAATTAGTTTCAATTGCAATCAAATGTTGCAATAAATATGCGGTGAATCAAAGACAGTCCTCTTGCTAAAGCTACCATATGTCGTTAGCGTCGGCACAACCCGCGCACATCGGACCCTCGATTGATCACCGCCGAAGGTGTAAACAAACTTCAACCAACTTATCACTACCAACACAGACTCAATTTGCTCAAGTTTAAAGGTATGCAATTTATCGTAAAGCCATTGAAATCGATCAATTGACCTCTTTTGAACATTAGATGGCTGAGAGTCCTCTGAGGCGCCCACACTCTCGCGCCTCTTCCAACGGCAGCTCTTCTACGCGATATGAGCTTGATGTGGACGCGTTATTGCACGAAAACGATGATGACAGTGTCTTCACGGACTCTATTGCTCCGCGAGATAAAGCAATCGATATGATTTTGAGTGAGGACATTGATGGGCCTACCGACTTTACTCAAAACATGGAGTTCTGGATGAGAGGCGGGCATATATCGACGTTGAAGAAAAAGAAGGATTCTCGAGGACAACAGACAACAATATCAGAACGAATGGACGCTGTACAGGGCCCAGGAAACACCAATACTCAGAACGAGACACACGTTGTCAATATTGCACAGACGACAGCATTTGCCGCTGGCGAACTGAAATCAGGATTACAATTAGAACACACACCGGCACTACTATCTCCGAAAACGAAGTCAAAAGCAACCGTGCGATCGGATATGGTTAAGCTGAACGGGCAAGAAGTTGCATTGGAATCCAAATTTACCGAAGATTCGTCCCACCTTGCTCCACCAAAGTCGAACCCACCACCTCATCTTGAAAAGTACAAGGTCACGCCAACTCGACCAAGACCGACAAGGTCTGCTTCTTCGTCAGCGCTGGGTGATACTTTGAGACGAAGCATTGCCTTAGAATTGAAACACATGAAGGCTCAACAGGGAAGTCGACTCCAAAACGCCCCCTTGAGAGACGACCAGAATGTCACTCTTGAAGGATTGCAACAGGAACTCTCTCAGTCGAAATCTGAGACCAAACTCTACAAAGACGAGAATGCCGCATTACGCTCCCAACTGCGAGAACAGGAATTGAAGAACGAAGGACTACGCCAAACCCTCAACTACCAAGTCTCTACTGCCAAACGTAAATCTGACGATCGCCTTCAATCTCTAAATCGTCAAATGGATGAGCTACGAAGCAAATGTCAAACAGACTTGGAGCAACAACGCACTTCATACGAGGCGCAAATAGCGTCCTATGGACTCCTCCTTTCCAGCAATCCATCTCAACCAAGGATGACAGCTCCTAACCTCCAAATGCCCGCCACAAGCAACGTCCACACGCAAATTCAAACCTTAGAATCGCAACTCTGCGCCGCAACCGCAACCATCGCCTCCCTGCGCACTGACCTCACCCACTCGCAAGAAGCCGTCCGCATCCTGCGCCTCGAAGCCCGCGAATCCCAGCACCACCCGCCGCCACCGCCCGCCGCCCAAACCGCCGCGCTGCAGGCCCAGATCGCCGACCTGCGCGAGCAGCTGCGCGCGACGGAGATCGAGCGCGACCTGGCGGAGACGGCGCGCGAGGACCTCGAGGAGCGCGCCGACGCGCTGGAGGCCCGCATGGAGGCTTCGGGCGGGTCTGGAAGCGCGGCTGCGGCGGAGGCGCGGCTGCGCGGAGAGGGCGCGGCGCTGCGCCGCAAGGTCGACGACCTCGAGGAGCAGGTGCTCGCCGCGGAGGAGCGCGTCAATGAGCTGGAGCGGGAGAGCGCGGTGCTCGAGGAGGAGCGCGAGAGCGCGTGGGGCGAGGCGCGCGCCGCGCGGGAGAAGGTGCTGGAGCTTACCGGCGAGATGAAGCAAAGGACTGCGAAGGAAGTCGACGCGCTCAGGCATGAGCTCAGCGGCTATGAGACGTTGCTGCGGCAGCAGAAGGATCAAGCTGAGGCTGCGAGAGAACAGTCGAGGCTCGCTACTGAAGAGGCCGCGAAACTGAGAGCAGAGTTTAATGTGGTCAGTGCGGCAATGGATAGAAAGGTTAAGGAAATCATTGACGCGCGAGATGTTGAGTGGGTCAAGAAAATTCAGCTGCTGGACAAAGACCGTCAAGTCATGGCAAAGGTCTTGTTACGAGAATGGGGGAGAGCTGAGCTAGGGAAGACGGCACCGCAGGTATATCGATACAGGTACGCTGTATGATAGAAAAGTGTAGGCCTGAATCGTGTATTATTACAATGCAGAGCGTCAAAGATGTTTCAACTTCTTAGGGCAACTCATCCATCGACTCGGAATGGAGACGGTCCGTGATCTTAACCAGTTCACAATCTTGAGCTTTTGGTACAAAACGCATGACAGTTGCAACCTTATGGGCTACTGACGGTAATGGCCATCTTCATAGTAGGATGAAACCCTTCATCTGCGTTTTGTGGAGATTCTCTTCGAACAGGAAGCTCAATACATCCAGTGAGCACGCAACTGTACCAACGAGATCCGGCCAAGGACCGTGAGCCATAAGATCGCTCAGCGTTTGACTCCGTATCTATCGCACACTTGAATGTCTCTGCGACGATACAAACGTTCACAAATGTTTATCACTCCCAAGGGCGCCGATGCTCATGAACAGGTACTCTTTGTCAAATCTAAATAAGCCCCTTTCTTGCAAGTTCGATTTTTCTAAGTGTTTCGCCTTCCTTCCAGCCTCCTTTGCTTGCGCAAACCGCGATACCGTCACCGAGTTCGACTTTGTCTTCTTGATCCGGAAACGCGCAGGGACAATGATGAGGGAAATGCACACAGCTCAAAGTGCCAGGGCAGAGATATCTGTCGCACACCGCTGAATTTAATGTTCAGTAATAGGTTCTCTAAGGAATGTACCATAGAAGAAGACGGCATCCACACGTACCTGCCTCATAATTTTTCCTCCACCAACTGGAATCACTGCCGACGTTTTGTGGTTGCTGGGGTTGTTGTTGTCCTCCTCCGAACATTTGCTCGAAGAATTGGAATTGCGCGGAGGCAGTAAAGACGAGACTCAGTAGAGTCAGGAAGAAAGACAGAAACAGTCGCATCGTGAATTTATGCGTCGTGAATGTCTTGAGATGTAAGATGGCAGTTCATGCGCTTCGAAGTCGTCGACGTTGCTATTCCAAAGAAATGAAGGCCACAAGGAGCGAATCGGCAAAAACGGCCTCCGATTGGCTGAGACTCTTCACATCTTTTTCTCCGCACTAAAAGCTCGTGCTTCATCTTCAACCCTACAGCAGTCTGTTCCATATTATCTGTATCCCTTCGAAGTCCAGCCAAGTAAAGATTCGCTTGATCATAACAGCTCGTACAATTGCTAATATCGCTTCAGAATGCATTTGATGTACACCATCGGCCCGGACGGCAGGCGGATATACACATTGAAAAAGATCGTCGATGGCGTCGTCGCGAAATCTGCACACCCGGCGCGCTTCTCTCCAGACGATAAGTACTCACGGTATGTCTCTTCAATCAAATACATAATCTGGGAGAGTCAGGTCTAACAATTGCTCACAGCCATCGCGTTACCCTGAAGAAACGTTACGGCCTTCTCCTCACGCAGCAGAATGGCACAGCAAGTCAGTATCCCCACGGCATCCTTGGTGCCATTGATGAGGCGAAAGCGCAAGTCAGACACGACCGCCAGGCTATCACAGAGCAAGAGATGAAGCCTGCACGCAAGGATGAATGCTCTGGCGAAGGCGTGGCAACACAACGTGATCAACCTGCGCCTGAGACGATGCGCGAAGCCGAGAATGAGATGACGCGGGAACCTGACGCTAACATTGATGTAGAGGACGAGCCGAAACCACTGGGAAGCTGATCTGCTTTGGACGAGGACATCGTTATGGGTCAGCATAGCCCCCACCGTGAGCTTCCGACCGACCTTTGAGGCTCAGAGGCCTTTGAGGGCTAAGCAGAAGAGCCAGGCATCAGTAGAGACTGAGGTAGTCAGCAAGGTTGCATTTCAGCGGCTCAAGGCATCAGGAGATCGTGGAGAGCGACCAGGATGTCAAAGCATGAAGCCTGGAAATCAAAAGTGGAAAAGTTGTGTCATTTGAGTTTATCACGGAGTTTGGAGTTGAGAAATACCCATGAAGAATCTGATCGCTTTTGAAAACGTTTTGAGCGTCAAGAGTAATCGAATTCGATTCCTCGTGTTGTATTCAAAGATGCAAGTGTGCTAAGGAACGAATCTAATCAAGCAGGACTCCCGCAATGCGAAACTCCACCCATGCCAAAATGCTCTCCAAAAGGTTCCGAGCACTAATTACTAATTATCAAAGCCCAAGCATTAACTTCCACTTCTTTACAGCTCGCAGATGATGACGGCATTGGTCACGTCGATGACCTTGAGCGGATTGCCCTGGCCATTGAAGTTGGCGAAGGTGGCATCCTGGGTCAGGACGCCGATGACTGTGCCGTCGAGCACGATGTCGCACTCGAAGTTGAGGTTCTGGAAGTTGGCGACGAGTTGCGCGCTGGAGGCGGTGATGTCGCCGCCGGCGCTCAGGACGCTGTTGCCGAACAGGCTCGCGAAGGAGGTGTTTGTGTCGTCGACGGAGATGGTGGCTGGGGCGTTGTGGCCGGAGAAGTCGTTGGTGACAGAGAAGGTGATGGTATCAGTCTGGCGCTTCTCAACTGCTGGAGCAGCGAGGGCTGCGACGGCGAAGGCAAGAACGGCGGCGATGGTGCTCTTCATTTTGATTGATTGGTTTGGTTTGGAAGATTGGAATTGAGAATGAGATGGAAGAGAAGCGAGTTTAGTTTGCTTTGGATTGTTGTTTGAATTGGATTGTTGTGATGTTGATGATGTTCATCTGGAGAACAGATTCCATAGACTTTATATCCAAAGTGCCATCGTAACATTCCACTTCCAAGACTTGCAGTCTGATGTCTCCGCCATACTCTGGCTCAGCATTATTGCGCAGGAAGACTCGGCGCAGACGGTGATATCACAGCCGGAAAGTTTGCTCAGCTTAGGTAGTAATTTTACCTCGCACCATCGTGAGATTTTGGGAACAGGTAAAGGCAGACAGATTGTCATTGGCGGTATTCGACAAACAATGTCAGCCCTGCGCCTCCACTACCAGGCGATCGTACTCGACACGTGCCGTCCACATTCCGCAGTAGAGTACCAACAACACACTAGCACGTTTGCGTCTCATGCGTCAGAAACATTCCGCAGCGGCGTGCACAGCCAGACATGTAATTAGCAACCCATGCTTAACCCCTTTTTGTATGGTGAGGTTGCAGATCAGCTTGGCCGTTACTTCTACATGCCGTCCGGAGACAGACGGGAGTCACGGCAGTGGCTTGGCTTCAGCTAAGTTCGCTTCGCCCCACCAGATCATGAGTCCGCAAAGCTTAATAAATGTAGGCCTTCCATGGGGCTGAAGCCATCATCCACTTGTTACGCTCCTGCAAACATGTTTGACCATTGGTTGATCGAGGTCAAATATAGAATATTACTAGCCATAGGTACGACCATTGTCTGTACAACACTGACCTAAGAAAGAGCTTGGAGCACTACAAGTCGTTAGTCTGAGGTACTCTACCGTACCATATTCACGCTCACGGGCTAGTCCTGCGCCTGTTCTTAGAGCGGAGCACACCTGATGTAACGCATGTAGCGCATGTAACGCGAGCAGACCTTTTCGCTGGTACGATAGAACGAACTATCATGTCGGATGCATCTGCAAACAGAGGCGAAGCTCCACGCAAACCCAAACGGCTAACTCACGCTTGCACTGGCTGTCGAGCTCGAAAAGTTCGATGCGACGAAAGACTCCCGAAATGTAGCAACTGCGTCAAAGCAGGTACTGAATGCGTTACCTTCGACCCTCGACGTCCAAATACGGTCGTCGAGCGTCGAGAGGCGCAGAGGCCTTACCAGTCACCCAGTTCCACTGCGGCCACTCCGCCTGCTCACCAAGACAGACCATCTCCACATGATAGTGCCGCTCGGAACCGCATCCAACCAGCGATAATATTGGATGGTGAGAGCAGCAACCAAAGACATGCCAACACGCCTCAGCCTTCACGAACTCAGGAACTCCTTCCTACGCTACCTAGGTTCACAGGTGGTAGCAGCCTGTACATCTTGACTCAATGGCTCGACCTCGCCTTTGCTAGGCTTGGTATCCCGCAGCGTTTTTCGAATCAATATGGCAGGGAGCGACTCCCTGTGCACGCCACTGTTCCACCGAACAAACATGGTGAAGATCCCTCGGCAGATCTCACTGATGCAGAGATGGAAGCGAACATCAAATCGTTCATGGACTCAGTGAATATCACTTTCCCAATTTTCAATGATCTGTCCATACGCCGGCTTCTTCAAGACTGGCAACATTATCGTACTGTCGGACGTGATGCTCAAGGCGATCAGAGAGTGGATTCATTGCTCATGGCCCTTGTTTTTGCAGTACCGCATTCAATATCGGCTGCTCAACTGTCCACTCATTGCCTTTACTATGCGCTATCGCAACTCCATGTACTTGTCGAAGATTCTTCAATACGCTCTATACAAGCACTGTTCCTGATGGCTCTTATCCTACGTTGTCGGGATGAGATCGAACTGTCTTCTCAAATGATCAACTTGGCAGCTTCCGTCGCTCAGACTCTGGGATTACATCGGCAAGTGTCAAGAAGACAACACATGGATATGGGAGAACAGCGTGTTCAAGAGTATATCTGCATATGGTGGGCTATCTATTCCCTTGAAAAAATTATTTCCTTCGAACTGGGACGTTTGTCAGTTATTCGTGACTTCGAGTGCAATCAATCCATGCCGACTCAGACTCGCTTGGCACATTCAGATACCCAGAGTGGTATATTTCCTGCTCTGATTGAACTGGCAAAGATCCAAAGTGAAGCAAATGAGCAATTAGCTCTCTCAAGACATATGGAAGAGGAATCATCTGACTTACGACCAGCTATTCGATCTAAAATTGAAATCGTAGGAGAATTGGATCAAAAGCTTCTAAGTTGGACTCAAACACTACCGCCTCATGTCAGGTAGGGTTCACGAAGCAATTTGCAAAGCGTGGCTGACAGGTACAGACTGGAAAACTGCGCTTTCTGCGAACCTGACATCTTTCCCGCGGTATCTTTCCTCACTGTCCAATACTGGCAAACGTAAGACGACTGTTTCATGTCTTGTATGCTTCCGAACACTAATAATACCTGCACACTAGACAACTCTTGCTCCATCGTAATGCTCTTCTCATCAACTCTCAAGTAATAAAAACTGAGCTTGACATTCATTTCGCCGACAAGCCATTCAGATTCCGACTTCGCAGTGGTCAGAATATTTGTTGCAGTGCTGCAAGGTCCATCGTTTCAACTCTGAATCATGTTTACGAGAATGATGCATGCAGCGTGCTCAACTCTTCACATGCTCCATTAATTGCCGTCTACGTATTGGCCATTTATATCATCAAGAATCCTCACTCTGGCCTTTCGAAAGCTGACTTCGAGGTTAGGCTCTGTCGTAAAGTGACACAAGAACGTACTTACAGCCTTTTAGTTGCAAGCCAATGCGATAAGAATAATCGCGACGCACCAAGATTACATTGGCAAACTCAACCATCCTAGCTCCAAAGCGCTTCGAGAGCTTCTAGACAGCCTGCATTCACATGTCGCCGTTCGTCTAGGTGGAAGCCTCTTAGCAGCGAATGCGAATAAGCATAACTCTACGAGGACCTCACGGGATAGCAGTGTGATTGGCTTTCCAGACGAATCCTCGACCCTACCGCTTCCTAGCCTGGTTCCAACGATGTCTCCAGCAGCGGCTCGCCGAGCTCTGGATGATGGCATGAATACATTACCATTCATTCATGGATCACAATCTCTTACATTCGGCAATCCAGATATCGATTTCTCGCTGGAAGTCTTGGACGATATGGACATTGATTGGGATGCTTTGGCATTGGCTTATGATCTACCGTCGTGAAGCGAACTTTACAGCAACTCACCAAAGCTACCTTGTGGAAATGTCGTCTAACAGGCGTTATGTGCTACATCAAGGACCCAATTGCATTTGCTATTCATTCAACAACGGCACCATACAACACGAATAACGACATCATTTAATTGCTTTCAGCAAATTTTAGTTTCCAGCTACTGTATGGTACAAGACTCTTCGTTCCAGGTACCATGAGCTTATGCTTCGTTTTTTATGTATGGAATACCAGTGAGTTTATACCCGCGTTCCGTCAACTTCGGCGGTCCCGACTTTGGAACATTGTAATTGTAAGGATCTGGCTCACCATCCCGAAGAACAGGAACACCTCCAATATGCATAGCATTTGGCCAATGCGTCGTGCTCTTATACTCTGCAACGATACGTTAGCGTCGAGATATCTCAACCCAAAGTTACAACTACTCACGTTCAAACGCTTCCTTCTTCCTCCTCAAATCTTCTTGACTGGCGTCCTTCACCGGCATGTAACAAGTGTAGACGCAGAAGCGTGGCGTCTGGCCCGTTGGACTCAAGTTATAATGTGGCGTCCTGCTATCCCACACAATGAGGTCACCAGGCTCAGCACAAATCTTCTCCCACTTGAAGCCGCGGCTCTCGAGCCACTTCATGCCGGCGTCGGTGAAGCCGTACCACTCCTTGGTCCACGCCCACACCTTCTCCTTCTCGTCCGCGAACTCGCGGTGGAACTCCTCGCTGGCCAAGTGCGCGCCCTTGCAGACGATCAGGCCGCCGTCGTCGGGCCCATTGCCCAGCACGTTGAGCAGGCCCTGCAGGCAGCGGAAGCCGGCCTTGCGCGGGTCCTGGTCCTGGTGCGGCCACGGCGCGTTCGCGGCCACATCGTGCCGGTTCGGGAACGCGAAGTTCACGGCGTCGAAGCTGACGATCAGGTCTTCGTCGCCGTACACTTTCGCGAAGGCCGCGACGATGCCCGCTTCTTGACGCACGTCCCACACGAACTGCTCGTGCGCGATCCCGTACCCGTGGCACATGCCTTTCTCGTTGATCACGGGCAGGTGTGCAGTCAAGATCGTTGATGGGTCGGTGCGCTTGAATCCCAGGCCGAAGTCCTCGAGCCACGTGTACATGGCGTCTGCGTAGGCGGTGGCTCTTTCGGCGGGGACGGCGCCTTTGACAATGGCGACGCCGTCACGAACGAGGTCATCACGCCAGTCGCCATATGGTCGTGTTTCGTAACCTTCGAGGAAGAGGCTGCATGAAGCGCCTGGGAAGTCTGAGGAGTCGATCGGCGGCCTTTGCACAGTAAGCGTTTCGGTGGCCATGACGAGCAAAATATTGGCTGATAGAGAGTGGATGACAAATTAGACGGACGAAGGGTATCGGATGGACTTTCGATTAGGAAACAAAGATGCGATTAATAACGCCTTATGGTCTTTGACCTATATCGAGTTTCCCCAAGCTGTTTTATACCATTCTAAAGCAGCTTCAGTCGTGAAGCAAAAATCCTTCCAAGACCATCAGCGGATCGTTTTCGGTTCATTCAAGCGGCTACTGACCGGCATTCAATATTCTCCAGCTCGGAATGAAGCCTCATAGATTCGGCTTTGTGAGCCAGGTCTCCGAAGACCTCGACTAGCAGGGACATGGCTTTGAGCAAAGCTCTAGCAAACCGAAACCGCACTACTGAGCCGATTAACCACACGGAAGAGAGCATAGCAGGCCGTTGTGCGCCAAAGGCGTGGGGACGGCCTGGGGCGGTCTGAGATCAGCCCAAGTTAGGGTTAGACTTAAAGGTGCAGCGCCTTCACCAGGCTAGGCTATTCATTTGCGTCTTCAATAATGACTTCTGCGGGCACTGTTCTCATCACAGGTTGTAGCGATGGAGGGATCGGTTCCGCGCTTGCCGTTGATTTCCAGAAGCGGGGATTTCACGTCTTCGCTACGGCCCGGGACATTACCAAGATGTCGGAGCTTCAAAACCTTCCGAATGTGACGATGGTAACGCTTGATGTGGTCAAGAGTGCTGACATTGAGAACGCGGTCAAAATCGTTACGAAGGAGACCGGAGGCACCCTGGACTATCTGATCAACAATGCGGGACGTAATCATTTTATGCCCATTTTGGATGAAGATATTCCGGAAGTGAAGAGGCTCTTCGAAATCAATGTCTGGGGACCTTTGGCACTTACTCAAGCGTTCTCACCACTCATCATCAAATCAAAAGGAAGCATCGTCTTCATCACTTCGATCGCAGGATATGTCAATGTACCGTGGATGGGTATGTCTTCGTTCCAGCAACCACTTGTATCTTGATGAATGCTAAGCCACCGTAGGAACTTATTCTGCTTCCAAGAGGTCTCTTGAAATCATGGCCGAGGTTTTGCGTCTCGAAATGCAGCCATTTGATGTCAACGTCCTATCTATTGTGACCGGAGCAGTTAAATCCAAAGGTCAGACCTATTTTCAAGACTGGACCCTACCTGAACATTCCCGCTACAAAAAGATTGAAGACGTCATCGCCAATCGTGCTCGTGGAGGTGACCACTATCCCCGTATGCCCACCGCCGAGTATTCCACGGCCGTGGTGGACGCAATCACCTCTCGAACGACGGAGAAGTTCTGGTATGGCACAAATGCTGAGAACATCAAAGCTCTGACGCCATCTATACCGCACGAGGCCTTGGTAAATCAAATTTAGCCTGTCCCTTAAGAATTCTGTCGTGCTAACATGAATAGGATGCCCGGTATATAATAGGAACTGGAATAGATACGTGGACCAAGGATTGATAGACGTATTGGTTAAGCCAATTCTCTATGATCAGAAGTTGGAGGGCGTTGTACTGAGTTACAAAGGTTTATACGGTAGTTAGAGAGTCATCGCATCTACTGTCCTTAGAGCAATTGCTTGTAGTTTTGAGAAGTTCGGTGTATCTGTATCAGAGTTCGCATGTCCAGTATTAATGGCCACCAACCGTTGAATCAGCTTCCGAAATACAAGGCGTGTAGCTTTAGTGCAATGGTTGCTGGAGTTGGTTTCAGCTCACGCTATTAGATCTCAGCCGGTACATCATTATCTCCGGGAAAGAGAGTTGTGGCGACAAGGTGGCTTCGTTATAGACGCGGAACATCCGCAGAAACCGGATACGGTACAACTTCCCAGCAATGAGGACGTCTGGCTGCTTCGGTACAGAGTTTCTAAAAACGTGAGCAACAGATCTAAAACTTAGAAGCGAGAGTGTCGCCGTAGTATCACTATATAAAAGACGTTGGTGCAAGTTTGGAGTTGTACATCAGACAGCACACTCTTTCCATTCTCTTCAATTGGTTTTCCCACTCATAAATCATGAGACGTTCTACATTTCTCGTGTGGAGAATCTATAAGGGTTGATACTGCGTATCACCCTTGACCATTTTAGACGCTATCTAGACATCAACAGCGTCGACCGTAACGCCCTTTTGCCATTCAAATTGAGTGACCCTCGCAACCTCAATCGCAGACTCGTAGCTCACGAGAGCCGCAATGAGATATAAGGTCGCATCCATGCCCGCCACAACACCACCACTCGTGATGACTCGCAAGCCACCGAGCGGCATATTCATCCTCTTGACCAGCGACTCCCGACGCCTGCTCAGCTTGTAGCTCTCGGAGCCCTTACGAATGGACGCCTTGCGCTGGCGCCCATCCGGACGCCTGTCCAGCACGAACGGATTCTCCTTGGTGTCTTCGCCGAGCTCGAAGCGTGCGTTGTTGACCACGTATCGCTCCTCCATGACGTCGGTGCGGATGCCGGTGTCGTCGCGCGACGCCACCTGGCAGATTGTTTCGAGCCGGGTGTAGAAGTCCGGGTGCGTCGTTGCGCTCAGGCCTTGCAGCACGCCGGCTTGCGCCAGGAAGAGCGATCCCGTGCACACCGACATCAGCGTTCGCTCTTTGCTCGGGTCTTCCTCTTGCAGGTCTGTGAATTTCTTGATCAGCTCCATTGGTTCGGTGCCCTTCTTGAGCGTCGCTTCGGAACTTCCGCCCGGCACGATCAGGATGTCGAATTCGTCGATTCGGTCGGTGGCTTCCTCGAAGTCCATGTCTGGCTTCATCATGACGCCTTGGTCTGAAATGACCTTCAACTCGTTTGCGGCACACGTTTGAACTTTGAAGGCAGCAGTGGCTACAAGGTCCAATTAGTATCTTCTCCATGGTGTACATGCGATGCAGAGTCTTACATGGGTCCTTGAAATCATGACGGGCGGTTTTTAGCATCTCCAAAGGACCGGCAAAATCAAGAGTGTCGAAACCGTCGTGGAGGGTGATGAGAACGTTGATGGGTTCATTTTTTTCACCCGCGCTAGCCACTGCACTCATCTTGAATATGATCTGAATATGATTGAGTTGATTGAGGTCGAAATGGATTGTATGAAGAAATTCAGCAGCGGTTGTGGGATGCTGAATGTGCAGGCCAGGCCAAATGTTTTCGGTCACGAGCGGCCCTCGCTGTTTTTGTGGGGTGAGATTTGGGGAAGATCCACTTTGTACTCGCCGCTTTACTCTACTCTACGTCTGCAACTTGTTCTTCGACGTTGAAGGTCCACATCATATTCCTTGAAAACAGTCTTTCAAGCTACGGTTTAAAGACGTTTACTGGTCCAAAGCGAACCTGGAAAAACGATCGGGTATAGCTGGACCTTTTAGAAACGCTCTTCATCTGGGTCTTCGCCGTTACCACCATCATGATTCAACATCAACCGCCACTTCAAAGCATAAGTGCATCCGCCGTACGCAGTACTAGTCTTCTTGGCGTTGTCTTTTTCCTACCAATGTACCGAAAAGGCAATTGTTGAAAGCTCTTTAATCTGTTTTGTCGTTTCCTACAGAGCATTGACAAGCTACTTCACCAGGCCAATGGCGAACACTCGAAATAGCTTCGGCAGGGGCCGGCAAGGTCACTGGGAAGGGAAAATTCCGGATTACCTTACCTATGAAAGTCCTATCATCCCACCTCTCCATCTTCCTGTCTTCCTCCATCAATTGCTACTCCTGGTTCATCTTCCCATCGTCAAATCGTACTGCCTTCACCTCTTGATAGTAAACTTAGCCGTGTCCACACCATCCTCGAGCACTTAGTCAATCAATGGTTCGTAATACTTCTATCATCCTTTTAATCCGCTTTGCTCTTCACTAGAGAAGGCGCGAGTCGTACTTTCGACATTAAGGCTAATCACGCTTAAAGGCTTCTAACTCTGATATCTACAACGCCTTTCGCGGCGGTGACAATGATGGCGATGACACTCTTAGCGTTTCTGAGGCCGCGAGCGCATTGCAAAAGCTGAGCGGCAAATCAATTGACAACTCGACTGTGTCGTCCGCTTGCAGCAGCTGTAGCATTGATACTAGCCGAGAGATGAACTGTAAGTCGTTGACCTTGTCTCGCGATAAGAAGAATTACCGTTTGCAGCCGAGCGAGCTCTGATGAATGCGTAGTGAGCGAGTTTACAAGCATTGTGAGGTACTTGGAGGGTAACGGGACTTTGTAGGGATCTGGTGACATTTTGCAGCAGAGGCTTCACAATTTGTTTACTATGGAAGTTACCTCTTCAAAAAGCAGTTGAGATATTAGAGATATGATATCGAGGTTGGTATAAGTAGTCAAATTGTACAGTCTCAGGCCCACCGAATAATAGTACATAAGGTATGAGTGAAACATCGTCAAACTTAGCAAGCCAAAGCGAATGTAGAAATCCTATGCATTTCAAAGAGATCTATCATATAACGAAACCAGACGTCGTAAACTGAGAAATTAGGGACAGTTCGAAATGGCGGAAGCATGGGATATGAGGTTTCCACCATGGTCGTGACCGGCATTGGTTCTGAATATTGTCTATTCTCTCGACTACTCTTTGGAATTCAAGATACCTATTTTCACCACATCTAGAAGCCGCATATTGACCTTCACCTTCATGAGGAATTCTAACCAATTCCCTAGTGACACTGAACGGCAATCGCTCCGGATCCGCGGGGCCTGCCGTTTCTATGCGGGTTCGGACGAAACTCCTCGCACCCATCTGCAGAAACTCCACACCTTACTGAAACGGGGAGCTAGTTGCGTTCACTGATTACAATTTGTGAATGTTCCTTATCAGGTCACTCAATAGGGCGCGAACGCGTTGTACTGTACGTTGGCTGAGAAACTTCCCCAGAGCTTCATAGCTCTCCATCTCACGCCCAAATCTTCCGCTTTGCGCCTTGGATGCCAACGATATCGTCATGACTTCAATCGATACAGAGCTCCCTGAGCCTAAGGACTTATCTCATCATATTTCTAAAGTCACAAAGGCAAGGTTAGCCTCTCGCATCAAACAATTCTACAAGTACTTTGCTATTCCCAACATTGGGCAATTGGCTGGAGGTGCGAATATGTTCACCACTTTGTTCAATATCAAACGGATTTAATGACAATTTACCTTCAGGTCTTCCAAACGACAAGTATTTCCCCTACGATACCCTCGAAGCCAAAGTTGCCTTACCGGATCGTTGGACTCCTACCCCCAACGACCCAGTTGACCCTCCACCTCCCACCAAAACAGGCCAGAAGAAAGTCCAAGC